>Ga0209809_1000225_pt1 | contig 54575 bp, 43 predicted proteins | sample YNPMSTMetaG_FD_186172 | JGI IMG/M metagenome (GOLD analysis project Ga0209809, IMG submission 186172) | Anoxygenic and chlorotrophic microbial mat microbial communities from Yellowstone National Park, USA - YNP MS-T MetaG (SPAdes) (version 2) ...
CCGCGCGATGACCAGCGTCCCGCAGGCCGGGCAGCGCAAATACTCCGGCGAGTAAGTCTCCAGTTGGGAGTTACCGCACCAGCAGCGGGAAACCGGCTCGCCGGCGTAGTCCATGAGATCTTACCTACCAGTCAAGGTCTTTCTCATAGCCGGTGGCGACCAGCAATCCGCCGTAGCGCGCCTTGAAGGCTCGCTTGATGCGGTCCGTGAAATGATTGCGCCAGTCGCCGGCGACGCCTTTCCGCTGGTGCGCCGTTACATCCTCAACGCCCCGGCGGCGGCCGCCGGTCTGCGCTTCGAAACGGTTGGCCAGGACCACTTCTCGCAAGCGGTCCGCAGTGATGGGCAGGCCGCAGCGTCCGATGAGGATTTCCCTCAGGAGTTCGACATCATGCATCAACAGATCTTCGTACCTGATGAGGGGCTCGCCGGCCTCCAGCCAGCTCAGTTGGATGCGCGCGCAGTCGGGCAGGAAGTGATCCATGAGATAAAAGAGGCCGTCCTCTTTGTCCAGATCCCAAAGCTTCTGCCGCAGCGCGGCGAAATCGCTTCCTAACACCGGGTGACTGATCTTGAAGCTGAAGTAGGCCGAGACCAGCGTGTCACGCAAATCGCGGATAACGACAAACCATTTCGCGTCCCCAGGCAGAGCGAGGCGGTCAAACTCGGACTTGGGAAGGTAGACAGTGGGATATACGCATCCCTCCTGGATCGCGTAGTGGCGCACCTGAACTTCGCCCACGCGAGGCTCCACGATGCGGTCCGGGAAACACTCCCGCAGGATCTGGTAAATCCATTGCGATCCTGCTTTCCAGTGCGTGATATGAAATACGGTGGGACCGGCGGCCACCCTCCGGTCTGCTTCGACAGGCTGGGCGACGTCACTTCCGGCGGGCGCCACCTCCACAAGCAGACTTCCCGGCAGGTCCACAAGCCCGTGGTGAGGAAGCCAGCCCTCCGGACCGAGTACAAGGTCGAACTCGACGGCTTCGGGCAGCCGGCAATGGTCGTTTACCTGAGCCGCGAACTCCGCGTAGCCGATCGCCCCGGTCAGGTAGTCGTGATAAACCTGCGGCGCGACGCTGGCCAGGCCGACATTGATCAGGTACCGACCGGGCTGTAACCGCAGCTCAAACGTTTGGTGGAAACGCAGCCGGGAACCCGCGGGAACAGGTTTTGGATCCGGGGGACGGAACTGGTAGGCGGCTTTCCCGTGCACTACCACTCCGTCGGGCGTCGTCAATTCGGCGCCCCCCGCAGGGACGCCGATATTCTCCGCAACGTCAAATTCGAAGAACAAATGAGCGGTCTGTCCATAAGTGAACCGGCGGGCGGGCTGGCCCTCGCTATCGCACAGGGCCACGCGTATGCAGCGCGCCTTGCCGTCGCTGATCTGCCGCCTGTGAGAAACTCCCAGGAGAAGTTCCTCCGCCGGCCACTGAACTTCGGTTGTTGCCACCATGAAAATTGCCCTCGCCGAATCCCCGGCGACGCCTCAAGCGGAAGGTCTCGCCAGCTTGTCCTCCACTCCCAGGGCGCGGCAGTCGTGTTCCAGCATGTCCCACACGAGCTGGCGAAAGCTGCTCCTGGGTTCCCAGCCCAGCACCTGGCGCGCTTTGCGCGCGTCTCCCTGAAGCACGTTGACCTCGGCCGGGCGGAACAGTTGCGGGTCAACTACCACGTAGTCCCGGTAGTCCAGTCCCGCATAGCCGAAGGCCAGCTCACAGAACTCGCGCACGCTGTGCGTTTCGCCGGTGGCCACCACGTAATCGCCCGGCGCGGGTTGCTGGAGCATGAGCCACATGGCCTGAACGTACTCGCGCGCGTGGCCCCAGTCGCGCCGCGCCTCCAGATTGCCCAGCCGCAACTCGCGCGCCTTGCCGGCCAGGATGCGGGCCACCCCGTGCGTGATTTTGCGCGTCACAAACTCGAAGCCGCGTCGCGGCGACTCGTGGTTGAACAGGATGCCGCTGCTGGCGTGCATCCCGTAAGCCTCGCGGTAATTGCGAGTGAGATGGTAACCGGCCACCTTGCTGATGCCGTAAGGCGACCGCGGCATGAAAGGCGTATTTTCGTTCTGCGGCACTTCCGGGGCGTTCCCGAACATCTCGCTGGAGCCGGCAAAGTAGAACCGGCATCGCGGCGCCAGGTTTTTCAGGGCTGCCAGCAGATAGTGGGTGCCGTTAATGTTGATCTGTAGCGTCGAAAACTCGTCGTCAAAAGAGTAGGTGACGAAACTCTGCGCGGCCAGGTGGTAACATTCCTCCGGCTGCACCTCCTCAATCACCTGGTGCAGACTGGCGTAGCTTTCCAGCGAGGCCGCGTGAAGTTTGATGCGATCGGCGATGTGCAGGATGCGCGAGAGCCGGTTCTCCGGGTCCTCCAGAGCTACGCGGCGAACAATCCCGTGAACCTCGTAGCCTTTCTCCAGCAGTAACTCAGCCAGATAAGACCCGTCCTGGCCCGTGATGCCGGTGATCAGCGCCCGTCTGTTCATCAAGCTTCTGATGGTACCATCCTGACGAGCAACCGATCAAGCCGGGAATCGCCCTGCCGCCGGCGTTGTTGTCACCGAGCGGCAGTTTCAGCGCGGCAGCCGGAACGAGGCAATGTACCCGCTGATGCCGGCGTCCGCCTCCCACCACCGACGTCCGAAATGGGAACCGCCGAAGCTGGTGTACTCGGTCGTGGAAAGCGTCGCATCCGCGGCAGGGATAAAGGGCGTGTACCACAGCGAGGAGCCTTGGTGCGCATCCTCAGGCAAACGCGCGGGACGCACCACAATGCGCGACAGACCCGCCACCTCCAGCGTGATGCGTTCGCCCTCGCGGTTCAACGAGATGGGTGCGGTCTGGACACCCAGCAGCTCGCCCAGGACGGCGCCGTAGTGCTCCTTCAGCATCTCCGCCAGCGCTGCTCGCGCCGGCTCGGAAGCCGCATCCACGAACATCACCGACCGGCGCGGAGTGCCCTGAAGGCTGAGGCTCTCAGGTCCGACGACGACCGCCACCGCCTTGGCGCCCGCCAGATCCGTTCCCCGGTAAGAGCCCTCACGGACCGCCCAGGCCAGGATGGCCTCGCGGCCGCTCGTCACCTGCTCACCCGAATAGAGGCAGCCGCACGTGTACACGTGGTTGGAGCGGACTTCGATGTAATCGCCGTTGATGGCGGGCGTCGCCGCCGAGATCTGGCCCGCCAGAAGCACTGAGATGGAAATCGCCACCATGAAACGCCACATTGCTACAGCCCTCCGTTGACATCATCTTAGCACGAACCGGCCCGCCCGGCGCCCGCCCACAGATCCGTGAAGCGCAGGGCGTCATCCTTCATGTAAACGTTGTTGAACATGACGTAGGCGGGACCTGTCCTTTCCCGGCGCAACCCCCTCAGCAGCTCCGCCAGCTCTTCCAGTTCCGCATCGCTGTACCGATAGCGGTACCCGCCCTCGCCGTGGAGCCGGAAGTACAGCGCGCGCCCGCACACCGGCGCTTCCCGGAAAGGGTCTACACAGTGCACGAGATCGTAATTGCGACAAAGTTCGCGGACCAGATCGGGCGGCCAGTCGCCCCGCGGCTCCCACGCCGTCAGCCATGGCTGTGGGCCGATACGGTCGAAGAATCCTTCCAGGTTGGCCACATTGGCCGGCGACGGCCGGAAGGATGCGGGACACTGGAAAACCACGGCCTCAGCCTGCAAGGCGCGGGCGATCTCGGCCGTCCGTTCCCAGGCTTCCCATACCTGCTCGGTGCGCTGAAATCCTCCGTAGCTGCCTCGCAGATCTTCGGGCACGGGTTGCTTCAGGCGACGGTAGGTGGGACTGGTGGCCGGGTGCGTGATCAACTGCCAGGCTTTCATCGTGAAGCGAAAGCCAGCCGGCGCCTCCCGGCGCCATTTCTCTGCGAGCGAAACGGACGGGAGCTGATAGAAGGTGTCTTGCAACTCGACGACGGGGAAATGCTCGTAGTACCGGGCGCGAGCCTCGGGCCAGCCGCAGCAGCCGATGAGCACCGGCGCCATGCGCCCCACGTCCGCCGGCCGGCGTCCAGCCCGAGCTACGGCAGGGACCGGACGGGCGGCCGCCTTACTTCCGCGCCCCGCGCTGGGGATTTTTCAGTCGCGCCTGGCGCAGTTTCCTGCGATTGCGCTTGGGCTTGTTGATGATGAAAGTCCCGCTCCCCAAGTAAGTGGCCGAGTAAGTCTTGTTCTGCGTCAAGGCTTCTCCTCAAAGCAAGAGCAAGTATCGCGCTGGCGGCAGGATAACCCGCCTGCGTCTATTGTATCGCACGGCGCTGTTTCCGCCGGGGGGCGGGGCTGATCTATCCTGAAAATTGGCCGAAGCTGCGACCCCTCTGCTTGCCCCTGCCCCCGCTCCCGCGCCTGAGCGCGCCTGGCCCGAGTTCTTTCGCGCCCTTCGCCACCGCAATTTCCGGCTCTTCCTGGCAGGGCAGTTGGTTTCTCTGGTTGGCACATGGATGCAAAGCGTCGCCCAGAGCTGGCTCATGTACCGGCTGACGCACTCGGAGTGGCTACTGGGCGCCGTGTGGTTTTGCTCGCAGATCCCTGTATTTGTCCTAGGCCCGTTGGGAGGATTGGCGGCGGATCGCTATTCTCGCCACCGCATCGTGGTTCTCACGCAAACGGCAGCGATGATTCAGGCGTTCGCGCTGGCCGGGCTGACCTTGTCGGAATGGGTTCAGCCCTGGCACATCCTGGCGTTGGCGACCTTGCTGGGCGTGATCTACGCCTTTGACATGCCCGGACGCCAGGCCTTGCTGATCCATCTGGCTGGCAAAGACGATCTGCTGAACGCCATCGCACTGAATTCGGCCATCTTTAACGCTGCGCGGCTGCTGGGGCCGGCTGTGGCCGGCGTGCTGGTAGCCCGCGTCGGCGAGGGCGTTTGTTTCGCCCTGAACGGCGTGAGTTTCCTGGCCGTGATCGGATCCCTGTTGGCCATGCGATTGCCGCCCACCGCGAATCCGGCGCCGGCGTCGCCCTGGGAGCACCTCAAAGACGGTTTCCGTTATGCCCACCGGTCGCGGCCTGTTCGCACTCTGCTCCTGCTCATCGGCGCCGCCTCCATTGCGGGCATGCCCGTGATCGTGCTGATGCCCTTTTTTGCGGATGAGATTTTCCATCGCGGCTCTCAGGGCCTGGGGTTCTTGATGGGCGCCATGGGCTTGGGCGCGATCGTGGGAACGCTCTGGCTGGCCGGGCGCGGCCGCACGGAGCGGCTGCCCCGTGTCATCCTGGCCAGCTCGCTGATTCTGGGAGCAACCTTCGTTTCCTTTGCTCTTTCCCCGTCCTACTATCTGGCTCTGGCGTTGATGCCGGTGGTGGGCTTCAGCGTAATGAGGCAGAATGCATCCGCCAATACTCTCATCCAGACCTTGATCCCCGATCAGTACCGCGGTCGCATTATGGCTTTCTACGCGATGACGGTGGTCGGACTGGGGCCAGTCGGGAGTCTGGCCGCGGGAGCGTTAGCCCAGTACGTCGGAGTGCGGGGCACGGTTCTGCTCGGGGGTATCGTATGCCTGGCGGCAGCGGCTTGGTTTCATGGCCGCCGGAGAGCGTTCCGGGTGCTGACGGCCACGCTTGCCGGCTTGGTTCTGGCCGCCTGGCCCGCGAACGCCCGCGCCAGCGAACCGGAAGCGATCCGCGAAATCGCCCGCGAGCTGGAGCTGATCTCAGGATTGGGCCAGCGGCGACCCTTGCGCGCCGAACGCATCCCCAGGGATCAGGTCAAGGCCTTTCTGGATCGGCGAATCCGGGAGGAGCTGCGTCCCGAACAAATCCGGGCCGAAGAAATCCTGCTGAAAAAACTGGGATTCCTGCCGACGCAGTTCGATCTGAAGGAGACCATGCTGGATCTGCTTGCCGAGCAGGCGGCCGCTTTCTACGACTACCGCAAAAAGCGCCTGTACATCGTCGAGAGCGCCGCCGGCGACATCCAGCATTCCGCACTCGTACACGAGATCGCTCACGCCCTGGCCGACCAGCACTTCGATCTGGATCGCTTCATGCGGCGAGTCCGACAAAGCGATGATGCCGCATTGGCTCGTCTGGCGGTCATGGAAGGGCAAGCCACCTGGTTGATGGCCGAGTACCTGACCCGTCGCACCGGGCAGTCTCTGAAGGACTCTCCCGTGCTCGTTCGCATGATGAGCCGGGCCGCGGAACTCTCGGCCGGACAATTCCCCGTCTTCGACACCGCGCCGTTCTACCTGAAGGAAACCCTGATGTTCCCTTACAGTCGTGGGATGTTGTTTCAGCACGCGGTTTACGAAAAGCTCGGGCAGGCCGCATTCGCCGAGGTCTTTCGCCGACCGCCGGCATCTACCCAGCAGATTTTGCATCCGGAGAAATACCTGGCCGGGGAGGCCCCCGAAAAGCTGACATTCCCCGCCCTCCGTCTCCCGCGGGGTTTTCGCCCGCTCATGGAAGGTTCCTTGGGGGAACTGGACCACGACTTGTTGCTTCGGCAGTTCGGCCTCGCCGAGGAAGCCGCGACTCTCGCCTCCGGCTGGCGTGGCGGGATGTACAGGCTCTGGGAACGCAAGGATGATGGCCGAACGCTGCTGGCTTGGATCTCGGCCTGGGCCGACGAGTTGACGGCCCGGCGGTGGTTCGAGGCCTACCAGCGTGTCTTGCGCGGCAAGTGGAAACGTTTCGAGCCGCACCGCACAGGCGACCACGAGCTCGAAGGTCGCGGCGATGACGGCCACTTTCGGCTCGAGCTGAGTGGTCGAACCGTTTTCGCCGCCGAGGGCTGGGATTCCCCGGCAAGCCTGGAGGCAAGCCTGTCTGCGCGCCGGTCTGTAACGGGATCGCCAATCAGCCGATAACTTTCAGGGGAGCCTCCTGCGCTCCACCGTATCTGTGTTCAGTCATGAACCAATGGCCGGCGCGTCGGACAAAGCCTTGGTCCTCTGCCCGGACCGCGTCAAAGCAACCGAATTGGTCCGGTTCCTCAGCGAGCACAGGGTGCCTGCCGCCGTCCAGCACGCGTACCCTTCGCCCAGCGCTCTTCTCAGTTTGCTTCAAGGCCCTCAGCCTTCCTTGTGCTTCGTGGATGCCGACTCGAATGCGGACGCCGCCTTGCGCACCATCGCCGAGATCAGTGCACGCTGTCCCGGCGTGCCGGTGGTGGCTCTGCTGGGCGCCAGCAATTCCGAGCTGATCCTGCGCTGCCTGCGAGAGGGCGCAAGCGAGTTCCTGATCCGCCCGTTCACCCAGGAGCAGTGGGAAGCCGTTTGGAACCGAATCGCAAGCTCGCGCGCGGGCAGGCCTCGCGACACTCGGTCCGGCAGGGTCGTCTGCATATTCCCCGGCAAGGGCGCCTCCGGGGCCACCACGATTGCCGTCAACCTCGGCTTTCAGTTCATGCGCGCCGGCCGCGAAAAGCTCCTGCTGGCCGACCTGGACGGATTGACCGGGACCGTCGGCTTTCAACTCAAACTCAAATCCAGCTACAACTTTCTGGATGCGCTCGCCCACGCGGACCGGCTTGACGCTGACCTGTGGAAAGTCATCGTCAGCCGCGTGCGCGGCCTGGACGTGCTGCTGGCCCCCGAGGATCCGGCCGGCGCGGATCAGGAATGGAATCCTGTTCCGCTGATTGATTTCTGCCGGGCCCACTACGAGCTTGCCCTCCTCGACGCCGGCGCTGCCTTCGGCGAGTGGAATCTCGCCCTGGCCCGACTCGCTGACGAACTGCTGCTGGTGACGACCCCCGAGTTGCCCGCTTTGCATGCCACACAGCGCGTGCTGGCTTACTGGGACGAGCAGGGAGTGAGCCGCAACCGGTTGCGCCTGCTGTTGAACCGTTACACGGAAGAGCGCAATCTCCCGGCGGATGCGATCGAGGCTGCCCTCCAGTGTCCCGTCTATCACAGGTTGCCGCCGGATCACGAGGCCTTGCAGAAAGCAACCATGGAAGGCAAGCCGATTGCCCCGGCCAGCCGCTTCGGCAAGAGCCTGGGCGAGCTCGTCGAGAAGTTGAGCGGTCAAGCCCGACGAGAACGCGGCGCGTCTTTGCTCTCGTTGCTGTTCCGCGGCCGTTGACGGCGCCTGGGCTGTTTGGGCAGGTTGATCGTCCCGCGACAATTCGGCGCCCCGCACCGGCACGGTACAGGATCAATGTCATGGTCCAGGCGGTAATCTATGGTCAGCTCTTCGCCAGGCGCGATCGCCCTTCGGCTCATGTACAGGACATGCCCTCTCAAAATCACCGCGTACAGATTGGGATCGCAGGAGTGATTGATCAGCTCGGCGCCGCTGCCGCCTACCGCACCGTCCACGCACCAGTACGGGTCGAGTTCGAAAAGGTAAACGAGCGGTCGCTGCGAGCGCCTCTTGGCCTCCCGCCGGCTGACTCGCTCGCCGGTGTACTCGATGACCTTTCTGCGCGGGGGGATCCATTCCTCCGCAAACACGCCCCAGCGGTGAATCCTGGAAGGACCGACGCGCAGGCGGAAACAGGCATACCGCGGATCTATCTTCGGCGCCAAAGGTTCGTCCGGCGCGGCCATAGGCTAGCACCTTGGGTGCCTTCGACGTCGTGGCGAAGCTGTTCAGGCCAACCCGGCCTCCTGGAGCAGGCCTTTCAGCGTCAATACGTCGCGCCGCATCATCTCCAGCAACTTCTCCTTGGGGACACGCACCGTCCGATCGCCGCGGTCTGCCCCGCCCAGCTCAGGGTATTCCATGTGGACCTGGATGGGACCGGCGAACCCGGCTTGCTTCAGCATGATGAAGAACTGGCGGAAGTTCACCATGCCCTCGCCCAGCGGACGCCATCCGGGCACCCAAGCTCCTTTTTCGTTGCGCCGCCACAGGAAATCCTTGACCGCGACGCCCCGTGTCATCGGCAGCAGCAACCGCGCAGAGTGGATCCAGCCCCCGTAGCCGCCCTCCACCGTGGCGTGACCGATGTCGAAGTTCACCGCTACCGCGTCGAGGTCCATGTCTTTGAGCAGCAGGTAGAGATCCCACATGGAGGCGCCGACCCGTCCTGGGCCCGAGTGCGTGTGGTAGATGGCGCACACGCCGTGTCGGCGATTCAACTCCGCGAGTTCCTTCACGCGGAGCCGGAATTCCTCCAATTGCTCGGGCAAAGGTCGCCTGGCGTCGTACATGAAGGTATCGCAGCGATAGAAGTGGATGCCCACTGCCGCGCAGGTCTTCACTACGGTTCCCACCTGCGGCGAGCCGGCCTCGGTGAATCGCGTGGTAATCATGGGCAGCTTCAGTCCGGCTTTGCGGATGATTTCTGCGGCCTTGGGCAGATCCTCCTGCACTCGCTCGGGTTCGACGTGCCCGCCCGGGCGCACAGTAAGGTCCACGCCCTCGTAGCCGAGCGAGGCAATCACTTCGGCCATCTCGGCGATCCCTGAGGTCCATTGAAAATGCTTGGAAAATGCGCAGATCAGGGGACGAGCTTGCGCCGGAGTCAGAGCTGCCGCACTCCTGATCAGGAATCCGCGACGCGTCAGCATATCGCTACCTTGACATTGGCTCTTCTGGCTTTCCATTGTAGCTGCGAACCGTGCCCGGCGCGTTATCATTCCCTGTGGCGATGGAAATCCTGGCTCTGGCCGACGACACCACGGGAGCTTTGGAAGTGGGCGCCCAACTTGCCCACGCGGGCGTTTCCGCGTGGGTCTCGCTGGAGTCCGTTCCACCGCCGTCGCACGCCGCGGGCCTCGTGCTGGATCTATCCGCTCGTCATTTGCCTGCCCGTGTCGCCGCCGGCCGCGTTCGCAACGCGGCTGGGCAAGCGCGTGACGCCGGCATTCGGCACTTTTACCTGAAGACCGACTCCACTTTGCGCGGGCCCATCGGTGCCGAGTTTCAGGCCTTGCTCGAAACCTTCCCGGATCGCCCCCTTGTGTACGTGCCGGCTTACCCTGCCATGGGGCGCACGGTCATCGAGGGCGTCTTGTATGTAGATGGGCGGCCCCTGGCGGAGACGGCGTTTGCTCGCGATCCGCTCGAACCGGCGAGCGAAAGCTGTGTTTTGCGTCTGGTCCAGCGCGATTGCGAGGCGCTCGTGCAGCACGTGCGCTCCCCGGACGAGCTGCGGGCCGCTCTACAGCGGGAACCAGGCGGCCGCGTGCTGGTCTGCGATGGCCGGGACGATGCCGATTTGCGCGCTTTCGCACAAGCCTTGACCGCTCATCCCCATCCTTACCTTCTCGCGGGCCCGGCGGGCTTCGTGGGCCACTGGGTTCGGTTCCTGCCGCTTCCCCGGGAATACGTTCCACCACGACTCCGTGCTCGCCGCTGGCTGGTGATCAATGGAAGCCTGCATCCGCGCTCGCGAGAGCAGACTGCCTCTTCCGGACTGGCTCGCGTGCTGCCCGGGCAAGGGATCCCGGAGGGCGTCGACTGGGCGTTGTTGGAGACGCCTGCCGAGGCTTGCGGCGCCGCCCCGGATATCGCGCGCCATCTTGCCGAGACCGCGGCCCGGCTGGTCCTGCATGGCGGCATCGAAGGCCTGGTCATTTTCGGCGGTGATACGGCTCGGGCGATACTGGAAGCGTTGCCTGTGCGCTGGGTCGAAGCGTGCGGCGAGCTGTTGCCGGGCATCCCCGTCTCGCGCGACCCCTCTTCCGGCCTGATCCTGGTGAGCAAGGCCGGGGGGTTCGGATCGCCCGACGTGCTGGCCCGGATCCGCCAGGAGGCAGAGCGATGGCAATGATCTTCGGTATTACGATGGGCGACGCCAGCGGAGTGGGTCCCGAGATCTTGTTGAAGGCCTATGCGGCCGGTGAACTGCTTTACCCGGTGGTGGCCTTCGGCGATCTGGAGGTGCTGGAGCGCTGCAACCGCGATCTCGGCTACGGGGTGAATCTGCGTGCCGCAACCATGCCGACGGACTGGCGCGAGGGCGCGTTGAACGTGGTGGATCTGGGTTGCCTGAAAGCGGACCAGGTGCGCATCGGGCAGGTGGATCCCCGCTCGGGCGCCGCCGCGCGCGAATACGTGGTGGCGGCCACGCGCTCCGCCCTGAGAGGGGAAATCGCTGCCGTCGTGACCCTGCCCATGAACAAGGAAGCCACGCAGGCCTCTGACCCTTGCTTCACCGGGCACACGGAACTGATCGGCGCCCTGTGCGGCGTCCGGGACGTCACGATTATGCTGGCCTCCGACGAACTGATCGTCACGCATGTCACCACGCACATGTCCTTGCGTCGGGCCATCGAGGAAATCAAGCGCGCGCGTGTCGAACGCGTGCTGGAGATGACTTGCCGTGCGGTCGAGCGGCTGCGACGCAACCCGCGTGTGGCGGTAGCCGGTCTGAATCCCCACGCCGGAGAACACGGGCTGTTCGGCCGCGAGGAGATCGAGGAAATCGCGCCTGCGGTCGAGGCGGCGCGGCAACGGGGGCTGCCCGTGGAAGGTCCGCTGCCCCCCGACACCGTGTTTTATCTGGCCGCGCGCAAGAAGCGCTACGAGGCGGTGGTGGCCATGTACCACGATCAGGGCCACATCCCGCTCAAGCTTCTGGATTTCGAAGGCGGCGTGAACGTCACGCTCGGCCTGCCCATTATCCGCACTTCCGTGGATCACGGCACCGCTTTCGATATCGCGGGGAAAGGCATCGCCTCGACGCGCAGCCTGGTGCGCGCCCTGGATCTGGCCGCGCAACTGGCAGGCGCGGCGGCCCCGTCGGTATAAGTGTTCGCGTGCTAGCATCGGTGAATTCGGAAGCGCACCATGAAAAGGATCCTGTTGCTCTCGGTACTCGCCACGTCCAGCTACTGCGACGATACCGTCGCCCTGTGGTTGTTCGATGAACCCGAGGGCTTGTATCCGAGTTGTCTGCTCACGGATGCCGGCCCACATTACTACGACCTCGCCTTGGGCCGAGGCGGACGAATCGTTCCCGGCCGCTTCGGACGAGCCTTGGAGCCATGCCCTCCGGTTCCGCTCGAGATTCGAGGCCAGTCGCGCAGCGTACTGTTCGGCATCACGCCGCCCCCCAAGGCGCCTGGCCGAACGGTCGAACCCCTGCACTGGGGAAACGCGACGTTCTGTGCGCTGGCCACAGTCGGCGAAAAGCACCTGCGCTCGCCGAACTTCGCCAACCCCACGGAAACCAGGCTCAATCTCGGCGCGTTCGACTGGACCGTCGAGTTCTGGTTCCTGCCCGGCGAAGGCGCGGCCGAGGGCGTTGTCTTCGAGATCGGCGAGGGACCGCGGGGCGAAAACGAGCGGGTCACCCGTCTGCTGCTTCGCGGGGATCGGACGGCGTTCGAGCTTTACAACGATGCGGCGCGAGCGACGCTTGTGATTCCGACCGACGCCAGGGCCCTGCGCAGCAGCTCCTGGCATCACCTGGCCTTCGTCTACGACGCCGCGGGATGGCGGCTGCGCCATTACGTTAACGGCGTGTTGCAACGCCTGCCGGGGCCGGCGCCCATTCGCGCTCTCAATCGTGGTGACGAAGCGTACTTCAGCGTGGGCCGGGATGGCCGCTTCGAGCGGCCGCTGCCTGGCCGGCTTGACGAGTTGCGTTTCTCGGCAAGGCAGGTCTACCGCGAGAACTTTCAGCCGCCCGCCGGCTTTTCGCAGCGATACCGTGAGCCGAAGCCGCCTCTTTCCTTGAAGGCAGGACCGCCTTTGCTGTTTGGGCGCGAGGTCCCGCGTGCAGGTCCCGTGCGGCTGGGATCGCGCAAGCATCTGTTCCTGGACGACGCCCTCGTGGAGGAAATGCAGGGCGTGCGTTTCGTGCCCAACCCGCCGCGGTGGGCCGAGAAAGTGGCCGAGAATCTGCGCGGCCACCTGTCCTTGGTCGAGGATGAGCAAGGTGTGCTGCGGATCTATTACCGCGGGCCGCGCGACAGCCTGGCCGTGATCACTTCGCGCGACGGCGTTCAGTGGGAGAAGCCGGACCTGGGACGCGGCGAGTTCGAGGGCGAACGCAACATCGTGCTGACCGAGCCCGTGGGACTGGGCAACGTGTTCCTGGATCCCAACGCGCCGCCCGATTGCCGCTGGAAGTACTTCAGCGGCATCCGTCGCCGTTCCATGTTCGTGTTCTGCTCGCCGGACGGCTGGTCCTTCCGCCGACACGAGACTGTGGCGTTGCCCTTCGCAGGCGGTTCGCAATCCATCGTGTACTATGATGATCAGCGCCAACTCTACGTCGGCCACCACCGTTCCGATTACGGCGCCACGCGCGCCGGCGACACCGAACGCCGCTACGTGCTGAGCGAAACCAAAGACCTCATGGAGCCGTGGCCGTACGAGATCATCACCCCGGCGAAAACGCGACAAGAAGCGCTGCGCCGCCGGATCAAAAATTTCGTGCTCGATCCCTGGTGGCTGGACAATGGCCCGCTTTCGCCGTCCGGCCTGGGCATCGAGTTGCCCACGGTTTTCGGACCCGACGACCGACTGGATCCCCCTGGGACGGATATCTACGTGACCAAGGCCGTCAAGTACCCTTGGGCGCCGGATGCTTACCTGGCATTTCCTGCCGTTTATTTCCATTACGACGAGGATGGTCCCGTAACGAGGCAGATCTTGGGGCGCGAAGAACGCAAGCGCGGCTCAGGCGTGGTCGAAGTGCAGTTGGCGGTCAGCCGCGACGGCTTGGATTGGAAACGTTACCCCCGTCCGGCCTACGCGCCCATCGGCTTCGACGGCTCCAACCGCATCCATATGCTTTTCATGACGCACGGTCTGGTGCGCCGCGACAACGAGATCTGGCAGTACGTGGGCGGGCACGGCGGCAACGGCATCGGCTATCACTCGGCCTGGGTCAAAGGGGCTCCCTCGCCTCTCTGGCGCATGGTGCAGCGTGTGGACGGATTCGTGGCCGCCGAAGGCGACTACACCGGCGGCTGGCTGGTCACTCGCCCCTTGATCTTTGAGGGCAACCGGCTGGTGCTCAACATAGACACGGGCGCGGTGGGATACGCGCAAGTAGGTTTTCTGGATTCCAGTGGCGCGCCGATACCGGGCTACTCCGTGGACGAATGCATTTACATCAACGGCGACTTTCTTGCCACCGAGGTCGAGTGGTTGAAAAAGGGCGTGGATGTCTCGGAGCTGGCCGGGCGCGTGGTGCAGCTCGTTTTCCGGTTGCGCGGCGCGCGCCTTTACGCCATGCAGTTCGAGAAGCGCTGAGAGGGGTGAATCATGAGAGTGGTTACGCTGCTGCAACCAGGCAAGCTGGTGCTGGGCTGCGGCGCGCTGGCCGAATGCAAGCGCGATCTCAGCGAGCGAGGCTTCCGGCGCATCCTGGTGGTCACGGCGCCGCCGATTGCAAAGCTGGCCGCGCCGCTGGCCGAGCTGCCGGGCGTTGTGGTCCACGACCGCATTGATCGGGAGCCCACCTTCGCCACGTTCGAGCAACTGCTCGCGGAGGCCCGCAAAGTGGGTCCCGAGGCGGTTGTGGGTGTGGGTGGCGGCAGCGTGCTCGATGTGGCCAAGCTGGTCGCCGCGCTCGCCGACGGGCGCCAGCAAATCGGCGACGTGCTCGGCATCGGGCGGCTGGCGGCACGCAGCGCCTTTCTGGCCTGCGTGCCTACGACCTCGGGAACCGGCAGCGAAGTTTCGCCCAACGCCATCCTGCTCGATACAACCGACCGTCTGAAGAAGGTCGTCATCAGCCCCCACTTGGTTCCGGACGCCTCGTATTTGGACCCGGAGCTGGCTGTCGGGATGCCACCCACCGTCACAGCTTCCAGCGGAATGGATGCGCTGACCCATTGCATCGAGTGCTACGCCAACCGGTCAGCGCATCCTGCGGTGGATCTGTACGCGCTGGAGGGCATCCGCCTGATCGGCGCGAACCTGGAACGGGCCGTGGCGCAAGGCGAGGACTTGAGCGCGCGCGAGGCCATGATGCGCGCAAGTCTGTACGGAGGCCTCTGCCTGGGGCCGGTGAACACGGCCGCGGTTCACGCCCTCGCTTATCCTCTGGGCGGAGAATTCGAGGTTCCGCATGGCGTATCCAATGCCGTGTTGCTGCCGTACGTCCTGGAGTTCAACTTGCCCGCCATGCCGGAGCGATACGCTGAAGTCGCGGTCGCCCTGGGAGCGCCCAGACTCGCGGACCCGGTCGCGACGGCGCAAGCAGGCATCGAGGGAATCCGCCGGTTGATCCGTTCTTGCGGCCTGCCCGCGACGCTTTCCGAGCTGGGCGTGCCGGAACCGGCCATCCCACGCATGATCGCCTCCGCGATGACGGTTACGCGGCTGCTCAAGAACAACCCGCGCGAGATTACACCCGCGGATGCCGAGCGGATTTACCGTTCCGCGTTGGGTTGAGCCTCGGGGCCCAGCAGGCGGTCGAAGGCGTCTTCGGGCAGATCCGCGAGCGAGTCTACTGCAAGATCGGCCGGCGTGCCCGCGCCGCGGACGAAGATGCTGCGCATGCCGGCGCGTCGCGCCGCTTCGATCCCTGCGGGCGCATCCTCGACGACGATGCAGCGCTGTGGGGGGACAGCCAGTCGTTCGGCGGCCAGCAGGAACACTTGCGGGTTGGGCTTGCCCTCTGTGACGTCTTCGGCAGCCACGAGCGCCTGAAAGGCATCGGCGAGCCCCAGCGCGTCCAGCATCACCAGCACGTTCTCTCGCGGGGCCGAGGAGGCGATGGCCTGCCGCCAGCCGTTACGTTGCAATCGCCGCACCCAATCTCGTGCGCCGGGCGCGGGCGTCAGACCCTGCTCGCGCACCAGTCGCCGGTAACAGGCTTCCTTGGCGTCGCCTACGCGGGCGACCCGTTCGGGCGTTGCGCCGGCGCCGAGCCACAGCGGCACGAACGAGTCGTTGCGCTGTCCGAAGGTGGCTTTGAATTGCTCCCAGGTGATGGGAACGCCTTCGGCCGCCATGGTCTCTCGCCATGCCTCCCAATGCAACTGTTCGGAATCCACCAGCGTCCCGTCGAGGTCCCAGAGCACTGCGGCGAGCATGGTTCAGGGCGCCATTTCAGGCGGGACGGGCAGTGTCACTTTTCCCGTGGCCGCCCATTCCGCGCCGCGCGCAAAGGTGACTGCGAACGGGACCGTGCTGGTGGCAACCACGTCATGGCCCAGAGCGGTGACGAACACACGACCCTGCCCGTACTGCACGGTCCACAGCATGGGTTGGTGCAGCCCCGGCCCCGGGGTGGGCTGTTTGGCCTTGCCTTGATAGCGGGAGTGGTCGTCCCAGGCGGTGGCCAGCACGTGATACGAGCCGGCGGGCTGCCACTTCAGGTTGGCGTACAGCTCATCGTTGACCTGCACGAACGATTTCTTGAGGCCGCGGGTGATCGGGTGGTTGGGATCCTTGATTTCCACGGTGAAATCGTGGGCCGGCGAGTGATGCCCGAAGTTCGGCCGCCAGTTGCCGGCGCACATTTTCTCGTACTCTTCCCAGCCGTCGAAGGCGGCTACCGAGAAGTGGTAGATCACCGCGCCCTTGCCCGATCGCACGAAATCCGCCAGGGCCTTTTCGGCGCGCTCGCCCCAGCGCAGCTCGGGCCGCCGCCGGTCGTAGTAATTGATGACCACCAGATCGTAGGGCGCCAGTGTCTCGGGACCGGCGCCGCGGAATTCCTCGGTGACCCGCACCTCGAAGCGCCCGGTATCTTCGAGAATCTTGCGCAACACGGGCGTGGTGCCCCGCCAGTCGTGCGCGTTCTGGCCGGTGATGATGAGGGTTTGGATTTTGGGCGGGGCCTGGGGTTGGGTTTGCGCATTCGCCAGGAGGGCCGACAACAGAAGCGCCCCGACAATTCTCACGGCATACCTCCATGGCCCGCTGGTTGCAGGCCGAAGCCGAATTATAGCGGATCGGCGGGCTTACTCGTGCTTGAGGCCCTTGGCCAAGATGGCTTCCTGGTTGCCCGGATGAGGAACGATGTGTCTTCGGGAAGGCCTGGGTGGGTGCCGGGTAAGTCCCGCCTGTGCTATGAGTTGGCGGCATTTGGCAGGCGGGATGCCTCCGGGCCAAGTCCAGCACAGGCGTGGGAGCCGTAACCGGCTTTTAGTACTACTGGGTCATAAATGTCTGGCGCCACAAAAAGGGCAGCATGGGAGCTGCCGAATCAACCAGGCAGGGATTGCATTCCGGTTGCTGGCGATCGAGGCCGCCTCAAAGCGCCGCCCTGGCCTCCGGCCTGCCCCGCGGGCGGTAGTCGGCTGGGATAGGGGCTGCTGCCAGGGCGAGCCTTCCGGCACGCGCCCAGGGGGAAAACGGCTCCTCTCGGCGACCAGGAACCCATAGGCGGCAATGCACAGCGTGGCGTGAGGATGAAACCCGCGCCATGAGCGACCTTCCAAGCGTCCCAGTCCCAGCTCCTGCTTTCGCTCCAGGTCATCGCGCTCCACGATCCAGCGGTGTTTGGCCAACCGGACCAGCTCTCGCAGCGCGGTGTCAGGCGGCAGCTTGGACAGCCAGTACTTCGTCGGTTCGGCAGCGCCGCGCGGCCACTCGGCCCATAGCCACAGTTCCGGGTGGGGCTCCGCCCGCCCGTAGTCCCGATGCGCCGGCCGGACTCGCACCGCCACCAAGCGCGACGGCAACTTCTTGTTGGTTCCCTGCCGCCATCGCACCCGGCGCAAGGCTTTCCTGCCCAGTCCCATCCCCAGCTCACGCACTGAAACCGGGCGGTGATTCCGGCTGCGCCGCAGCAGCTGGGGTGGGCGGCCCGTGCGGCCACGAGGCTTAGCCGGCAGCGGCCCCATCCCCGGACCCCACACGCTGGTCGTGCTCAGCACGCCCACCACCTAGGGCAAGCCCAACTCGCTCAGGCTTTCGCGAAAGCGCGTGTCCGAGCCGTAGCCGGCATCGGCCAACACCACCCCCCCGCGACAAGTCCGAGGCCAGCGCTGGGCGAATCTGATCCCGCGCGATCTCGGGCTTGGTCTGAAACTTCACCTCCTCGGGCACACCGGCTTTCTTTCTCCGCGCCCGGTCCTCAGCCCATTCCCGCACCAGGTACAACCGCCAGGCCACCGGCAGGCTAACCTGCCAACTCGCCACCGACAGGGTCACCGCCACCTGACCGTTCTCCGGCTTGCCCAACTGCCCACAGTACTGGCGCGCCACCCCCACCGAATGTCGGCCTTTCTTGGGGATGGCCGTCTCATCCACGATCCAGGCCACAACCGGTTGCCGACGCCTCCTCGCGGGCAGGACTTGGGCGCGCACCGCCGCGAGCACGGCCTCATCGCTCCAGGGAGCTTTGGCCACCCGATGATGCAAGGACTGGCGGGCGGCCTGCACGCGCTCCGGGTGCAGGCCAGCGGCCATGGGTTCCACGGACTTCCGCTCGCCGGGCAGCAGCAAGCCGCGGCAGGAGTCTTCGAGCGGTTCCTCTCGGTCCCGATGCCCTGCGGCCTTGGCCAAGCCCTCCACCTAGGCAGCCAAGCGCTTCTCCTGCGAGCTTGGTCCCCGGTGGGCGCTTCACATAAAACAATTCTTCCAGAATATGTTACTTTTGTGACCCGGTAGTATTAGTGGCTGCCACCCACCGGCTCGGGTTGGCTGGCTTGGTGTCTACTGAAGTCCAGTTCGACGAGGGTTGAGAGCAGCGGAACCGATCACGTCCCATCGCCGTTCGACTTTTCTGCCGCGGCCATAGTTCCTCTGCCCGCGGGAGACGCCTCGGAGTGGTCTTCTCAGCACGCTCGCACAGATTCAAAGTGACATTGTGCATGACCTGCTGCGGTTGGGTCCTCCGGGGCATCGGATTGTGCCGCCGGCTCCCTCTTCTCAGGCGCCTCACCCGTTTCGCGGGGTCAGGGTCCCAGGCTCTGTGCGGGTTGCAGTTGGAGTACGGGCGGGTGCCATCGTGCCATTCGGGTTCTAGCAACGACTGGACCTCGTGCCCGCATCAGAGGATCTTGACGGCCACGCACAAGGCGTTGTAAATGCAAACGTATGACAGCGGTGCTCGTTTGCATCGCGTTTGGGAACGAAAACATGATGAACTCCCCCGAATTCCCGAGCTGGACGCTTGTCAAGCGGCAGCTCATTGTGGAGGCCTTGCGGTTCACCGAAGGCAACTTTAAAAAAGCCGCCGAGCTGTTGGACATGGGGCGCACCACCCTGTACCGGAAGATCAAGGAATTTGAGATCCCACCGGAGGAGTGGCGCCCCCGGAAGACTCCATTGGAAGTCGGTCGCTGGACTGACTTTCTGCTACGGACTTGGCGGCATGGAACGGCTCCCGGCCGGGAAGCTCCTTGACGACTGGATCACTCCTTACGTTTGACCCCTCCAGCGGAACGCGCTCGTGGCGCACGCCGTCGGGCGCGTTTCGCATTTCCTATCGAATCTCAAAGAGGCGAAAGCTGAACACGCTCCCCTTTCCAAAGCTCAGCGCAAGGGATCAGTCGAGCTGTATCCTCGGCGCGCTTCCCGCGGGGCCGTGGCCGCTTCAAGCCTTGCCAGGGGCCGGCCTGCGCCCGCCCTTCGGATGCCGACCGGCGGCTGGAAGCAAACCTGACGTGGCCGCGCATCACTTCCGCCCGGGCCGGCAAGCGCACGCAGGCGGCTTCGGGGGCCGGGAGCGCGCTTGCATTCATGCCCGCCGCTTGGCATATGATGGGATCGTGCGCAAGCGAAAAGATCCTGCCGCCGTGAAGCTGGGCCGCAAGGGCGGCCTGAAGCGCATGGCCATGCTGACCCTGCAAGAGCGATCCGAACTGGCCCGCCGGGCGGCGCTGGCGCGCTGGCGAGCGTCAAAGCGGAGACGTAAGCCGTGAGCGTCTTTCGTCCGACCTTCCGTGACCCCAAGACAGGCGAGCGCCGGCAGTCTCGCATCTGGTGGTACGAGTTCTGGATCGCTGGCCGGCGCATCCGTGCCGTGGACGTCCTGGTTGATGAGTACGCCAAGGGCTATCGCCTGAATCATCGTGCGAAGTCCGTAGCCCTGGTGGAGGGGCGGGCGGCGCACTTGAAGCGGATCCTCGGGAATCTGCTGCCGGCAGATCTGACCGAAGCCCGCCTACTGGACTACATCGCCAAGCGCCAGGCCGAGGGGGCCAGTGGCCGCACGATCAATCTTGAGCTTCAAGTGCTGAGCCGGGCACTGGGGTCCACATGGAAGGCTTTGTGGCCGCGGTTGCGCAAGCTGGAGGAGCGGCGCGACGTGGGCCGGGCCTCGGATGCCGAGGAAGAGCGCCGCCTGCTGGAGGCGGCGGCGCAGAACACGTCCCCTCTGATCTATCCGTACCTGATGCTGCTCATCTGGACTGGGATGCGCGAAGGTGAAGCCCGGATGCTGCGCTGGGGCCAGGTCAACTTTGAGGAAGGTCTTATCATCGTAGGGGCGTCGAAGACCGCGGCAGGCACAGGCCGGGCCATCCCGATGAGCGGCGCGCTGCGGGCGGCGCTGGAGCTTCACGCATCGAGGTATGCGCGCTGGTTCGGGCCGATCAAGCCGGACTGGTATGTCTTTCCGGCATCGAACCGGCGCAGGCCGGTTGATCCTGGCCGCCCCGTGGGCAGCCTGAAGCGGGCGTGGGAAGCCGTGGGCCGCGCGGCAGGGGTCAACTGCCGGTTGCACGATCTGCGCCACACGTTCTGTACGAAGCTGGCCGAAGCGGGCATCCCTGAGCAGGTTATGCTGGATATGGTGGGTCACGTGAGCCAGGCGATGCTGAAGCGGTACCCCCACATTCGGCTTGAGGCGTCGCGGCGTGCGATTGAGGCGCTTGAGCGCGCGGGGGCGGAAATTTCGGTTGGGGTACCCAAAGAAATCCCCAAAGTAAGCCGATTGACCGCGAAGGCCAATCCTGTAACTCACTGAAAACAAAGGATTGATCCGTTAGCTCAGTTGGTCAGAGCGCCTACTCCACCAGCATCCGCTCACTGCAGATCGAGTACAGCAGCATCAGCGGCTGCGCCCGCAGCAGCTGCTCAGGCGCGATCGGCGGCCGCCCGCCTTCCCCGTAGATCTCGTCCACGCGGGCGTCGAGCGCCTTCAGCGCCCAGTCGACCATCGCCCGGATGGGTCGCAGCGGGTAATCCGGCGGCACCAGATCCTCCAGCGTGGCGTACAGGAACATCTCTTGCTGCTGGCGATCTTCTCCTCTCATGGCGTTTCCACGGACATAGACGCAAAAAACCAATTCCTAAGTTATTTGATTTGGCCATTTTTCAGCGGCCTGTTAGGGGTTCCCTTATCGCGGTGATCTGTTGGGCACCTCTGGCGGCGGGTAGGTGGGTCTTCACCTGAAGTGGTACTAGTACCCACAGAGGCGGGCTCAGGCGTTGACTCAAGTGCGGACCTGCTTTTAAACTAAAGTCATGCGGAACTGGAGAATCGCCGGGTTGATGCTGTGCATCCTTGCCGCGCCGGGGTTTGCGAACCTGATTACGAACGGGAGCTTCGAACTCGGATCCCCTACCTATAACGTTTGGGGGTTTCAAGACCTTTTTGCTTTTGACAGTTCGACGATCCCCGGCTGGACCCTGACTGCTGGGAGCGTAGATTTGATCGGGCCGTACTGGCAAGCGGCCAATGGCAACCGCAGTCTCGATCTTTCCGGGACCTACGCGAACGGCACGATCTCCCAGACGTTCGCCACCACCCCGCGCAGGTCGTACTTGGTGACCTTTGCCTTGGCGGCGAACCCGGATGTGCAGCCCCGGACTACCTCGGTCCAAGTTTGGGTTAGCAACGGCTCGACCGTCTTCGACTCGACTGTTTTCACCTACACTGTCAACGGCCAGACCCGTGCCAATATGGGTTGGCAGTACGTGAGCTGGAGATTCACAGCACAATCCGCGCTTACGACGCTGGGCTTCACAAGCTTGGATACGTACAACGATCCCACGTGGGCTTATTCCTTCGGCCCTGCATTGGATGACGTGAGCGTGACGGCGAGTCCCGAGCCAGCGACGCTTGTCTTGGTCGGCTTGGGCCTGATTGCAGCCGGCTTCCTGCGTCGCCGCGGCTAATCCAAGCGCAGCTCAGGTCAGGACGTTTCGAAAGCCCGCACCCCGCGGGGCGGGCTTTGGTGTTTCTTAGACCCAACTGACTTTGAGGTTTTAGTTGCCGTTAAACTGGTATCTATGATCATGACCTTCGGCCGGCTGCTTCTCGCGCTCACGCCGGGCGCCTTGCTGGCCGGCGCTCAGACGCTCCGCGTCATGTCTTTCAACGTTCGCTATCCCGCCAAGACCGACAGTCCCAATCGCTGGGAGTTCCGCCGCCACTTGGTGGTGGTTCGGTGGGGCAGTACCCCCACTGGTTAGCGTGGGGTCTGTTGGGGGCGGTGGGGTCGGAGGCGCGGACGCTCTCGCCACCCAAGGGAGGATGGCGAACGATGAGTTTTTCCGGAAGGCCTGGGTGGGTCCATAGCAACTCTTGGTTCTCCCATGAGTTGGCGGCATTTGATCGGGTGGGGACCTTCGAGACGAATCCCATTACGGGGCTATAGGCGTGGGCGGGCTCTCGGACCTCACCTTATTGGGGTAGTCCATTAGGTGCTTTCGGAGGCGGGGTGGGTCTCCGCCTTGGGTAGTACTAGAACTCACAAAAGCAGGCGAAGGTCTTGACTCACGTGTGGACCTGCCCTATACTGAGGCCATGCGGAGTTGGAAAATCGCTGGTTTGATGTTGAGCATCCTCGTCGTGCCGGGGTTTGCGAACCTGATCACCAACGGGAGCTTCGAGCTGGGGAGTGCGATCCCGGGACCGTTTGTGACCGTGTACGGGCCGAACACTGCGACCATCTCGAACTGGACGGTGCCCGCGAACGCTAACGTGGATTATATCAACTATCTCGGTGGATCGTGGAAGGCTGCGCAGGGAAACCGGAGCTTGGATTTGAACGGCTTGCGGAGCTTGGGCACAATCTATCAGACTATGATTGGGCTAACGGTGGGCCAAGCTTATCAGGTGAGATTTGCTATGGCCGGGAATCCGGACTTGCAGCCCCGATACGCGGACCTTCAAGTGTGGGTATCCGCTGGTGGCCCTCCGTACGCCTCGGCTAACTTCAGTTTCTATGTTAACGGTCAAGACCTCAACAACATGGGCTGGCAGTATTATACTTGGAATTTCACGGCCACGTCTTCTACCATCACTTTGGGTTTTACTAGTTTGGACAACGCACCCGAAGATTATCATCCCGTGTCGGGCTATTCCTTCGGCCCTGCGTTGGATGACGTGAGCGTGACGGCCATCCCCGAGCCGGCGACGCTTGCCTTGGTCGGCTTGGGCCTGATTGGTGCAGGGTTCCTGCGTCGCCGCCGCTAGTCCAGGCGCTGAGGTTACGATTTTTCGAAGCCCGCCCCTTGCGGGGCGGGCTTTCGTGTTTTTGACTCTTTCCCCCGAGACCCGTGTTGCGGTTAAACTAGAACCCATGATCTTGCTCTGCCGCCGTTCGCTCATCCTGGCGATACTGGGCGCCTTGCTGGCCGGCGCTCAGACCCTCCGCGTGATGTCCTTCAACGTGCGCTATCCCGCCAAGACCGACGGCCCCAACCGCTGGGAGTTTCGTCGAGACCTCCTGGTCGAGACCATCCGCGAAAAAGCGCCGGACCTGATCGGCTCCCAGGAACTCTATTACGAGCAGGGCCAGTACATCGTGGAAAAACTGCGTGAATACACATGGTTCGGCATCAGCCGCCGGGGCAACCAGGAAGACGAGCACATGGGCGTCTTCTACAAGAAAGATCGTCTGCGCCTGCTCGACTCCGGTAATTTCTGGTTGTCAGAAACGCCTGAAACGCCGGGTTCGATGTCCTGGGGCGTCAGCCTGCCGCGGATGGTGACCTGGGGCCTCTTCGAGTTGCGGAACGGCGGCCGGCGTTTCTACTTCTACAACACGCATTTCCCTCACCGGCGCGAGGATCACGAAGCGCGTATGCGCGCCGCCCGGCTGATCGCCGAGCGAATCGCCAAACTGGATCCGGCCGTTCCTTTCCTGATGACCGGCGACTTCAATGCGCCCGCGGGCGGCGAAGTCTACCAGCTCTTTGCGGGATTGTTGCAGGATGCCTGGCTGCGCGCCGATCGCCGGAGCGGCCCGGAGTGCACTTTTGGGGGCTTCAAGGGGATCACGGAGTGTCCACGGATCGACTGGATTCTGTACCGCGGCCCCTTCCGCGTTCTGGAGGCGGAAACCGTGACCCGCAACTGGGAAGGGCGCTATCCCTCCGATCACTATCCGGTCTTCGCCGTGCTGGAATTCTCCGGCCGGTAGCCGCCAAGACGAGCTTCCGCGCCTGCGTGGCATAATTGGGATATGAGATGGTTCGCGGCGTTGACCCTTTGCTCTATGCTGGCTTTCGCCGCCGGAGAACGCAGGATTTTCCCTTATAACTGGGACCAGCACGACTTTCAAAACGGGTTGCGCCTGATCGTCGTTCCCACCGACTATCCGAACGTCGTCGCCCTCTACATCGTGGTGCAGGCCGGCTCGCGCAACGAAGTCGAACCCGGCAAGAGCGGCTTCGCGCACCTGTTCGAGCACATGATGTTTCGGGGAACGAAAAGCTTCCCGCCCGAAAAGTACGAAGGCGTGCTGAAGGCGGCGGGAGCTTCGTCGAACGCTTACACCACGGACGACCACACCGCATATCACACAACTTTCTCCAAGGAAGACCTGGAAACCATCCTCGCAATGGAGGCGGACCGTTTTCAGAACCTCGAGTATTCGCCCGATGTCTTCCGCACGGAAGCGCTCGCCGTATTGGGCGAGTACAACAAGAACAGCGCCGATCCCGCCAACAAACTGGAAGAAGTGCTGCGTGACACCGCCTTCGACCGTCACACGTACAAGCACACGACCATGGGCTTCCTCAAAGACATTCTCGACATGCCCAACCAGTTCGACTACAGCCGGCTGTTTTTCGACCGCTACTACCGTCCGGAATATACGACCATCATTGTTGCGGGCGACGTGGAGCCGGCGCGAGTGCGAGCCTTGGTGGAGAAATACTGGGGCGGGTGGAAACCCGGCCGCTTCCGGCCGGAGATACCCGCCGAACCGCCGGCCGGCGCACCTCGCACCAATCACATAAGCTGGGCCTCCCCCACTCTCCCTTGGGTCGTTGTCGGCTTCCGCGGGCCCGCCTACTCGGACGAGATTCCCGACCACGCGGCCCTCGATCTGATTGCCTATCTCGGCTTTTCGGAAAGCTCCGAGCTTTACCGGAAACTCGTAATTCGCGAGCAGCGAGTGGACATACTGGAGGCCGAGAACCTGCGGCGCGTGGATCCTTATCTGTTCAACGTCTGGGCCCGCGTAAAAAAGGACGCCGATGTGGCTGCCGTTCGGGACGAGATTTTGGCCACGCTGGAAGCCTTCCAACAGGAGCCGGTGGACGCGCAACGCCTGGAACGCGTGAAGCGCCATCTGCGTTACCGCTTCGTTTTGAGCTTGCGGGATTCCCAGGCCGTCGCGGCCACCGTCGCGCGATTTGTCGCTTTACGGCGAACGCCGGAAACGATCAACCGCTTGTTCGAGCTTTATGAAAAGGTTACGCCTGCCACGATTCAGGCGGTCGCACGCAAATACTTCATCGAGCAAGGCCGAACGATCGTTACCCTGGCCGGAGGCACGGCGCAATGAAGTTCCTGGTCCCGATGACGCTCCTGCTCAGCGCTGCCCTGGAAGCGCAGCCGCAACTCATCACCTTGCCGGGCCGCTCACCCCTCATCAGCTTTCGGATCGTCTTTCTGACCGGCGCGGCCTCGGATCCGGCCGGCAAGCAGGGGCTGGCCTCCCTTACCGCAGCCATGTTGGCCCAGGGCGGAAGCCGTCGGATGAGTTACCAGGAAATCCTCGATGCGCTGTTCCCCATGGCCGTGTCGGTCAACTTCCAGGTGGACAAGGAAATGACGGTTTTCCATGCCACCACCCACCTGGAAAATCTCGAGGAGTTCTACAAGATCTTCCGAGCCATGCTGCTCGATCCCGGCTGGCGCGAGGAAGACCTCAATCGCCTGCGCGACGACGCCATCAACTTCTTGCGCGTCTCCCTGCGCGGCAACAACGAGGAGGAGCTGGCCAAGGAAGTCTTATATAATCTCATTTACTCGGGTCATCCATACGGGCACCACAATGCGGGCGTGGTTTCGGCCTTGCAGAAACTCCGGATGGAAGACTTGCAAGAGTTCTACCGGCGGAATTACTCCCGGTCGAACCTGATCATCGGCCTGGCCGGGGGCTACGCCCCGGATTTCCCCGAGCGGGTGCGCAAGGACTTTTCGCGCTTACCCGCGGGACGGGTCCCGCCGGTGAAGCTGCCGGATCCGCCACCCTTGCACGGACGTCACGTCACGTTGATCGAGAAGGACACTCGCGCTGTGGCCTGTTCGATCGGCTTTCCGATCGCCGTGCGGCGCGGCCACCCCGACTATCCCGCCTTGCTGGTGGCGCAGTCCTGGTTCGGCCAGCATCGCATGAGCGGCGGGCGTCTGTTCCAGCGCATCCGCGAGCTGCGGGGCCTCAATTACGGAGACTATGCCTACATCGAGTATTTCCCGCGCGGCATGTTCCAGTTGGAGCCCGATCCCAATCTCGCTCGGAGGCAGCAAATCTTCCAGATCTGGATCCGTCCCGTGGAACCCCAGACCGCCCACTTCACGCTTCGCCTGGCCATGTACGAGCTCGACCGCCTGGTCCGACAGGGACTTACTCAGGAAGAGTTCGAAAGGACACGCCAGTTCCTCTCCAAGTACGTCAATCTGCTTACGCGGACCAAGACTGCCGAACTTGGCTATGCCATAGACGGCCGGTTTTACGGGATCCGGGACTACAACACTTATATCAAGCAAGCGCTGGCGCGCCTCACGCTCGGCGACGTCAATCGCGCCATCCGCAAGCACCTGCGGACGACCGATCTCCATATCGTGGCGGTAGCCAAAAACTGCGAAGCGCTGCGCTCTCGACTTCTGGCCGATGAGCCTTCGCCCATGACTTACAACGCGCCCCGATCGCCCGAAATCCTGGAAGAAGACAAGACCGTGGAACGCTGGAAGCTGGAGCTGAAGCCCGAAAACGTCAGGATCGTGCCGGTCGAGAAGGTTTTCGAATAGGAATCAGCTCCAGCGCATGAGCGACTGTCGCCGGATCTTCGCCGGATCGAGCTCGATGCCAAAGCCGGGCGACTCGGGCAAGCGAATGCGCGATCCCTCCAGGACCGGAGGCCTGCGTTCGAAATGATGCCAGTATTCCATCTTGATGAGCAAGTACTCGACCAGCGGGCACGTCATGGGTGATTGGGAGGCCACGACGTGCAGCGCTGCGTGCAAGGCATGCCCGTGGGGCACGACGCGGACGTCGTACACGGAAGCCAGAGCGCAGATCTTGACCAGTTCGCTCACGCCGCCGCACCACTCCGGGTCGCACTGGATCACGTCGAGTGCCCGGGCGCCCAGATAGCGGTGGGCCTCCCACCGCCCGTAAATGTGTTCACCAGAAGCCACCGGAATCGAGGTCCGGCGGCGCAGCTCCACGAAGCTTTCCATCTTGTCGGGCGGGAAGCACTCTTCGATCCAGTGGGGCCGCCATCGCTCGACTTGTTTGGCCCAGGCGATCGCGTAGTTGAGATCCCAGCCCATGTAAGCATCGAACATCAGCTCGGTGTCCTCCCCCGCGGCCTCGCGCAGAATTCCCACGAGCTCGATGTTCCGGGCCAGTCCTTCGGCGCCGCTCCCCGGGCCGTACGCCAGAAACCATTTTTGATAACGAAAGCCGCGTCGCTTGACTTCCCGGGCCCGTTCGCGCACCTTGTCGGGCTCCAGCGAAAAGCGCAGACAGCTTGCGTAGGCTTCGACGGCGCCGCGCGTGGGGCCGCCCAAGAGTCGGTAAACCGGGACACCGAAATAGCGCCCGCGCAGATCCCACAGCGCGTTGTCCGCCGCGCTGAGCCCCATCATGAAGTGCCCGTGACGGGAGTGCCGGTTGGAACGATACATTTGATCCCACAAGGTCTCACCGGCCAGCGGATCTCTGCCCATCAGAAATCCGCGAAGCTGCTGATCCACGACGATCGCCGCCTCGCGGTCAATCGGGCCGTACAGTCCCTCCACGCCTTGATCCGTGCCGATTCGCAGATACAGAGCACTTACCGGCACAATCTTGCGCTCGCCTTGCGAGGGATCCTGATAAACGGGCGGCCGGAGCTCGTCATAGATGTGAAGGGGGTTGACCTGGTGCTGGCGATTGGGCCCCACCAGCGCCTCGCGTTCACCCTCCAGCCGCAGAATTTCAACCGAGGTGATCTTCAGCCTGGCGCCGGCGCGATCCTGCAAATCCGCGAGCGCGCCGAGCGCCGATCCCGAACCCACCGTGGCCAGGAAGCTCCTCCTGCGCATATCAGCGAGTGTAACAGAGCAACGCTTGCCAGCCGTCCCGCTCACGACTTTCCGGCTCAGCGAACCCTGCGGCTCCCAGCGCTGCCCGGACTCGCTCCCGCTGACCAACGCGGAACCCGCTGATGACGGCCGCCGCACCCGTCTTCGACACCCGTCTGACTTCCGGCGCCAGCTGCGCCGCAGCCGGCGCGCTGATGTTCACGATCACGACGTCGGCGACACCGGACCGCAATGAACGCAACGAACCCTGGTACAACAGCGTACCCGGCGCTTCCTGATCGAACCGACGGCGCGCTTCCTCGATCGCCTCCTCCGCAAGATCGCAGGCGATCACGCAACCGGCGCCCAGGCGCGCCGCCGCGACTGCAAGCAATCCCGAACCTGTGCCCACATCCAGGATGACATGGCCCGGCCGCACCAGAGCTTCCATGGCTTCCAGGCACAAGTGCGTACACGGATGCAGGCCCGTCCCACAGGCCCGACCCGGACGCAGCACGAGGCGGATGCGCCCCGCAGGCGTCGGCTCGTCACTCCACTCCGGCACGAGGAAAAAGCGCTCACCGACCGTGAAACCGCTCCAGCGCTCACGCCAGCGCCCGGACCAATCCTGATCGGACTCGAAGACCATCCGCAGCCGCAAACCGGCGAGACGCTCCTCGATAACTCGAGGATCCACATGGGCAGGGAAGTATGCGACCAGCCCCGATTCCTTCTCGAGGATGCCCGTGGCGCCCAGCTCGTAAAGCTCGGCGACGATTTGATCCTTCGGCTGCGAACCGCAGGCGATCTCCAGCGCAAGCATCAATCCAGGATGAGCCGGGCGCGCTGGAACCGCAACGCGGCCGCGGCCAGCAGCGCAGCGTCTATTACCAGGAACGCGGTGGCCAGCAGGATCTCCGTCCGCAGCAGATTGGGAGGCGTGAAGGCCGCAGCCACCCTGGCATACCACACCGGCGGCAGGGTCTTGCCAAGCCCCACCGCGCCGAGGATCAAGCCCATGAGCGCCAGGCTATTGATCTGCGCAGCCTGGCGCACGCTCGCGGCACGCAGCGAAATCAAAACGCCTCCCGCCGCCGCCAGCAGCGAGGTCAGCAGGCCGAATACCACGATCACCGCCACCGTGTTGCCGCCTGGCAACAGCAGCGTCTTCTGCGGGTGCACGAGGTTCACGGTGATAGTTCCCAGAACCAGCGAGCTCAGCGCCAGCCCCCAGCCGTAGCCCACCAGGGCTGCGATCTTGCCCACCAGGATCGCGCGGTCGGAAAGGCGACTGGCCAGCAGCGTCTCCAGGGTCTTGCGCTCACGCTCGCCGGCGAACGAGTCGGCAACCAGCGCCCCCACGAGTAACAGGGGCAGCCAGCTCCAGGCGGCTGGCAGCAGCGGCGTCGTGACCCACTCGGGCCCGTTCTGCCACGGCAGATAGACCCCCAGCATGGCGAGGGGAATTCCCACCGTCGAGATCAGGCCGCCGCGAATGCCGCCGCGCGACAGCAACAGCTCTTTCCATTCCTTCCACACCATGGTCAACACGTCGGCGAGCATCGCTTCTCCTCCTCGATCAAGGTGAGGAAGACGTCTTCCAGGCTGGCCTTCCGCACTTCTTCGATCCGGACTCCGGCTTCGACCAGCAAGGAGATCAACGGCGCAAGTTCAGCCCCCGGCCTGAGCTCGATCGTCAGGCGCGCATCCCGGTAGCCGGCATCGTGGACTTCCGGTCGTGCGCGCAGCGCTGCAAGAGCCGCGTCGTCCACGCCGCGGGCTGCAATTTCCGCCCGCACGCCGGCCCGCGATCGCAACTCGTCCGGATGGCCGGCGGCCAGCAGCTTCCCCTTCGAGATGACGGCCACCGCGTGACAGAGCTTCTCGGCTTCGGCGAGATTGTGCGTGGTCAAGAACACGGTCACGCCTTCCTGGCGGACCAGCGACGCCAGATCCTCTCGCAGCGAAGCGGCCGCCACCGGATCCAGCCCGGCGGTCGGTTCGTCGAGAAACACGATCCGCGGGCGGTGCAACAAGGCCCGGGCTACCGCGAGCTTCTGCTTCATTCCCCGGCTCCAACGCCCCACGCTTTCGTGGCGGCGATCCCAGAGATCCAGCCGTCGGAGCAGCTCCTCGATCCGCGCGTGCCGCTCGCGTCGCGGCAGTCTCCAGATACGGCCGTAGAATTCCAGGTTGTCCCATGCGCTGAAGCGTTCATAAAGGCCGTGGTGCTCGAGCAACGCTCCCGCCCGCAGCCGGATCTGGTCCGGTTGGGTTTTCGTGTCGTATCCCAGTACTTCGGCGCGGCCTGCGCTGGGCTCGAGCAGACCCAGGAGCATCCGGATGGTGGTCGTCTTGCCCGAGCCGTTGGGTCCCAGAAAGCCGAAGATCGCTCCCGTGGGTACCTCGATCGAAAGCCGGTCCACCGCGCGCAAGGAGCCGAAATCCCTTGTCAGTTCGTGCGTACGAATTGCGATATCGCCCATAAATGTCGCTAAGGCTGCTGGCGGCTTTGTTTCCAGGCCGTGCGCAGAGCCTGAATTTGCTGAGCGTGCCTCTCCAGGTGCGCCGCCTGGCCCGCCACCAGTTCCCTCAAAGTAATACGACCCTGTTCGCTATGGGTTCCCGGGCGCTCAAAATCGGCTTCGTTCAAAGCAGCGAGCAGTTGGTGGTTTTCCGCGCGCAAGCGCCTGAGGAGTTCCAGCGCATCCGCCACCCGCCGCTTTTCGTAGCCGAGACGTCGCGCCCAGGCATCCTGGTCGAAAGCCACGAGCAAAGGGTTGTCCTCGGCCACAATGCGGCGAATGCGCACCGCCGCGACAATTTCCGCATCCGCCAGATGAGCCAGGATCTGACGGATGCTCCAGCGTCCGGGCCCGGGGGTAAAGTCCAGCTCGGAACCTGCGGCGCCTGTCGTCACTGTGGCGATCAGTTCGGGGCCGCGACGGTAGCGCTCCAGCAACTCGGCGAGGCGTGTGTCCATTCTTCCCTATAATAGGACTGACTCGAGGCACGCCACCGGAGGAGCGATTCCGTGTCTTCCACGCCGCTTTTTGACCAGGCGCCGGCTTTCGACCGTCTCCGGCTGGCCGAGACACTGCAACGGCTGGCGAGCGAAGGGATCTTCATCGGCACAAGTTCCTGGAAATATGAAGGGTGGCTGGGACAGATTTACACTCGCGAGCGCTACCTGGTACGGGGCGTCTTCTCGCTGAAACGCTTCGAAGCCGAGTGCCTGGCAGAGTACGCCGAAACCTTCCCGGTCGTAGGCGGCGACTTCAGTTTCTATCAATTCCCTTCCGCCGACTACTGGCGCAGGCTGTTCGCTTCGGCTCCGGAGAGCTTGCGCTTTGGCTTGAAGGTTCCCGAGCAGATTACGGTGAAGATCTGGCCGTCGCACGCCCGCTACGGGGCGCAGAAAGGCGAGCGTAACCCTTCATTTCTCGACGCGGAATTGCTCGAGCGGGCCTTTCTGAGCCGCCTGAAGGATTATCGTGCGCGTGTTGCCCTCCTGATTTTCGAATTCGGCGCCTTTCCCAAAAAGGCTTACTCGGGCCCGGCCGAGTTTCTGCGCGACCTGGACCGTTTTCTCAGCGACCTTCCGCACGGCTTTCGTTACTCGGTGGAGATCCGCAATCCTGAGTATCTGGCAGGCGACTATTTCGATTGCCTGCGCGCTCACGGGGTCGCGCACGTATTCAACGCCTGGACGCGCATGCCGGAGCTGGACTCGCAGCTCCGTTTGCCCGGCGCCTTCACCGCCGACTTCACGGTTTGTCGCGCTCTGCTGCGCCGTGGCCGCAGCTATGAAGAGGCGGTCAAACTCTTTGCCCCCTACGACCGCATCAAGGATCCCAACCCACGCGGGCGCGAAGCGCTTCGCTTCCTGGTCGAAACGGCGCGCCGCGACGGGCGAAGCGCCTTCATCTTTGTGAACAACCGCTTCGAAGGCAACGCGCCTGCCACCATCGAGGCCATCGTCAGCGATTGAGTTTCGCCGCACAGAGACGGCGCGGTGTTGTACAATCCCCCGCGATGCTGCTGAATCGCCGCGAATTCCTCATCGCTGCCGCAGTCCTTGCCCGGCGCCTGAAGGCCGCGCCCGCGCGGCCGCCGCGCAAGGATTGTTTCTTCGGGATTCACCTGGATTTGCATCCAAGCGATCGGGACCGCGACCTCGGCCGTGACCTGACCGAGGAAATGATTGAACGTTTCCTCGATCGCGTGCGCCCTGACTTCGTACAGTATGACTGCAAGGGGCACGCCGGTTTTCTGGGATACCCATCGAAGGTCAGCCGCTCCGCCCCGATCGTGCAAGACTCGCTGGCCATCTGGCGCCGCGTCACGGCCCGTCACGGCGTCGCGCTTTACATCCATTTCTCGGGCGTCTGGGACTCACTCGCCGTGCGCGAGCGCCCCGAATGGGCTCGTCGCCGTCCCGACGGCAAGCCCGACGACCGCCAGACCTCGACCTTCGGACCCTACGTGGACGCCCGCATGATTCCGCAGCTCGAGGAGGTCATCCAGAAATACGACTTGGACGGGGTATGGGTGGACGGCGAGTGCTGGGCCACGAACCCCGACTACAGCAAACAGGCAGCGGCCGCTTTCCGACGCGCCACGGGCATCAGGCGGCTTCCCAAAGGTCCGGGCGAACCCGGCTGGCTGGAATTCCTCGAGTTCAATCGCGAGCAATTTCGCCGTTATGTGCGTCGTTATGTGGACGCCATTCATGCCTTCCGGCCCGGAATCCAGATTGCGAGTAATTGGTTGTATTCGACTTTTGTCCCTGAAAAGCCGGATATTCCCGTTGACTTTATCTCTGGCGACTACCTGGGGAATGCGAGTATCTCCGCCGCCCGTCTCGAAGCGCGCTACATTTCCCAAACCGACAAGCCGTGGGACTTGATGGCCTGGGGCTTTCAAAGTCCCTGGAGTAACCCCGTCGGTCCCGTCCACAAGCCGGCGGTGCAGATTTGCCAGGAAGCTGCAGTCGTGCTGGCGCAGGGCGGCGCCTTCCAGGTCTACTACCAGCCGACCCGCGCCGGCTGGATAGACGATCGTCACGTCCAGGTGATGGCGGGTGTCGCGCGTTTCTGTCGCGCCCGGCAGGCCCTGTCGCACCGCTCCCAGACCGTTCCCCAAATCGGGTTGCTCTTTTCGACAACCAGCCTGTACACCACGTCCAAGCGACTCTTCGGAGGTTGGGGAACCGCCGTCAATCCCGCGCGCGGCCTGCTGGACGCTCTGATCGAGAGCCAGTTGCCGGTGGATATAATCCCCGAATGGAAGCTTGCGGAAATCGCTGCCCGGTATCCCCTGATTGTGGTGCCCGATTGGCCGAACCTCGGCGTCATGGTCAGGGACCAGTTACGCGAGTATCTTCGAGGAGGCGGGAGGCTGCTGGTCGCGGGCGCCGAAAATGCGCGGCTCTTCGCGGAAGAACTCCAAGTCAAACTGGCGGGTCGCGCCACCGACCAGGAGGCCTGGATCCCGGGCGATGAGGTGTTCGCCAACTTCCGCGGGCTGTGGCAAACGGTCGAGCCCGACGGGGCAGAAGTAATCGAAAGTCGTTTCCCCACGTACGACGATCGCAAGAATGCCCAATGCGCAGCCACTTGGTCGCGGGCCGGTGCAGGAGAGATCGTGGGATTTTACGGCCCTCTGGGCACGGTGTTCGCACTGACCCACGCTCCCGCCGCGCGCGAAGTGGTGCGCCGCCTGGTGCGACGCCTGTTCGGTCCCATGGTCACGGTCGAGAGCCCGCCTACCGTTGAGGTCGTCCTGAGGCGCAAGAACGGTCTTCTGCTGGTCCACCTGTTAAACGCCACCGCGATGCAGGTTGCGGGAGACTATTCTGCCGTTGACTTCGTCCCGCCGATCGGGCCGGTCCGGGTGAGGGTTCGGCTTCCGCGACCTCCGCGCCAGGTGCGACTGGAGCCGGAAGGCAGGTCTCTCACCGGCGCCTGGAGCGACGGCGTCTGGAGCGGGGAAGTCCCCCGACTCGAGATCCATACGATCGTCGCGATCGAAGAAGGTTGATTCCTCGGAGCGATTATCCGCAAGCCGCGAAATCGCCTGACAACTTCGTCACGGACGTTCCCTCAGCCGATCGAGCAAGGAAAAAAGACCCACCGCCGCGAGCGCGTTGGGCAGGCCGAACAACAGGGTGGTTTGCCATTCGAAGCTCACGGGCTGTGCCAGCAACGCCCGGAGGGGAAGCCAGTAAAAGAATTGATGGAAGCAGAAGAAAAAGTAAGCCAGCACCCAGCGCATGAGGGTGTGATCCACATCGAAGCGCAGGGAAATCGAAGCGGCAAAATAGCCCACCAGCGTCTTGACGATCCCGTAGACCCCAAGGGGCTGATGAGAGAGCGAGTCCTGCGCCAGCCCGATCGCCGCCCCTAACAGCGCTCCCCGGATGGGATTGCGCCGAAGCAAAGCGAAATACAGGGTGACCATAAGCGGCGCTTCCAGGTAAGCCAGCGGCTGAAAGAAGCGTGGCACATAGACCTGGAACAGGATGGCCAAAAGCGTCACCGCCAGCAACGCCCAGCGGCGGAGGCGGGCGACACGTCCTTCGCGAGCGCTGGAGATCAGAATCCGTTCGTCCATGCTCGGTCCCTGTTTCGGAACGCGCCGCCCGGCTTTCTTCAGCCGCTGAACAGACGATCAAAAAACTCGCGGGTGCGCTCCTGAATATGCGCCAGTTCCTGTTCCACGGGCTCATCGTGCAGGTGCGACGGCGTCCACCGGCTGACCAGTTCCGCCAGCATCTCGGCCTGCGGTCCGCTGCGCGGCAGCGATCCCTGGGCCTGGCCGCTGATGACCCGCAGCCCGTGGTCCAGCGCGCGGTAAAACGTGGCCGCGTCGCGAAGAAACTCGGCGTCCTGGCGTTCCAGATGTCCCATTTCTTCGATGACGTCAATTCGCGCCGGCGTATTCAACACGCGGAAGAAGATGCCGGCGCCTTTCAGACGCAAGTACATCAGCGCGAAATCTATGTCGTAGTAACCGCCACGGCCGGCCTTCAGGGGATTGCCGGCGCCTTGTTCTTTTTCGATGCGCCTGCGCATCTGAGCGAGGCGGGCGCGCGAACGTCCGCTTTGTCCGTACCTGCGCCAGTCCACCCGTTGTAGTTCTTTGAGGAAGTTCGTACCTCGCTCGAGATCGCCCGCGACCGCACGCGCTTTCATGTAGGTGATGCCCTCCCAGGTTTCGGCGCGTTCGGCGAAGTACGACTTGTAAGCTGCGTCGCTCTGAACCAGCGCTCCCTCGCGCCCATCGGGCCGCAGTCGCGTGTCGATGGCAAAGATCGTGCCGTGTCCGGTGTAAGCGCTGATCAGGGCGATCAGACGCTCGGCCACCCGGGTCCAGAATACCAGTTCCGCAGCGTCGGATTCCGGCAAGACGAAGACCAGGTCCGCATCCGAGGCCAGATCGAACTCGCGCATGCCCAGGCGGCCCAGCGCGATGACCATCATCTGGTCGCGCGGTTCGTACGAGAGCGAAGCCGGCGGGTGGCTCTCGGCTACCTGGCGGACAGCCAGGCGGTAGGCGGCCGCCAGCACGGCGTCGGCCAGGTCCGACGTTCGCTCCAGAGTGTCAAAGATGGGCGTGCACAGGCAGATGCTCTCGCATTGAATGCGAAACATTTCCCGGCGGAAGAACCGCCGCAGTTCGGCCGGATCGGTCACATCGCGCAGCTGTGCTTCGTAATCCGGGCGGCTCTCGGGATGCTCGCGCATGGCTTCCATCTCCGAGAGAAGTTCCGGTGTGCGAATGAGCTCTTCGCTGAAGTAAGGGCTGTGGTCCAGCAGGTCGAACAGGTAGCCCGCCAGCACCGGGTCTTCATCCAAACGGCGCAATACGGCCGGGGTGGCAACCAGGCGCTCAAGCAGGTGTTCCAGGTGCGTCTGGCCTCGGCGGAGGGCGCCGCGAGCCAGCGCCATGGCCAGTTGTGGGGCTCGTTCGTCCAGCGCGCGCACCAGATTGCTGGGGGCCGGTGCGACCGCTTCGGCTTGGGGAGCGCCGGCGCCTGGCGCCTTCATGTCAGGCTGGTAATAGACCGGTTGCTGCGCGTGAATCACGCGCTCGTAAATCTCCTGTACCTCTTCGAGGTGCCGGTTGAGCTCGCTCAGCAGAAGCTCGGCGCCGGGACGTCGCCCGAGTTGCGTCAACGGCATGCGCCGCGCCAGGGCGGTGAGCTCGGCCTCGGTGGTCGGCAAGGTATGCGTCTGCCGGTCTTCCATGATTTGCAGACGATGTTCCAGGTGCCGCAAGAACTGATAGGCCGAGGCCAGTCGCGAATACTCGCGCGGCGACAGCAGGTTCTTGTCGCGCAACCGGAACAGAGCCAGGAGCGTGCCACCGTATCGCACCCAGGGCTCGCGCCCCCCATGCAAACGCTGCAAGCATTGCACCAGGAATTCGATGTCGCGGATGCCGCCGCGCGCCAGTTTGATATCCAGGCCCGCGGGCATGCGTCGCCGAGCCAGTTTCTCGCCGATCCGCTCACGGGCCGCCACCGCAGCCTCCACGACCGAAAAATCCAGGGTGCTCGAGTAAATCAGCGGCTCGACCGATTCGAGCAGTCGCGCGGCCAGCTCACGATCGCCCGCGGCCGGACGCGCCTTGATCAACATTTGCAGTTCCCAGTCCCGCGCTCTTTGGCGGTAATAGTTGCGCGTCCCTTCCAAGGACAAGGCCATTTCGCCCAGCCGGCCGTCAGGCCTGAGACGCAGGTCCACACGGTAGCACTGGCCTTCGGGTGTGAACGCGGAAAGCAAGGCCGTGAGCTGGCATGCGACCTTGTGGAAAAATTCCTTGTTACTGATGACCTCGGGACCTTCCGTCTGCCCGTTGGCCGAATAAATGAACATCAGGTCGATGTCCGAGCTGTAATTGAGCTCCACTCCTCCCAGCTTCCCCAGGGCGATGACGGCAAAGCTGGCCGGATCGGGGCCTTCCTGCCCCGGCGCGGGCCGCGGCAGTCCGTGCTTGCGGTAAAGCTCCTGCAAGATCCGCCTGCAAGTCACTTCGAGCACCGCGTCGGCCAGAGCGGAAAGCTCCAGCGTGGTCTCTGCCAGCGTGGCCAGTCCCATCGCGTCGCGCGCTACAATCCGCAGGATTTGCCGGCGGCGGAAACGAGCCAGGCTCACGGAGGCGGGTACGCCGGCAGGGAGTTCACGTTCCAGTCGCACGCGGTAATCTTCCGCAGTGAGGAGCCGATCCAGCTCGCCTGAAGCGATCAGCTCCTCGATCCACTCGGGATGGGTCGCGACCGCATCGGCCAGAAAGCGGCTTGCCGAGAATACCGCGGTGAGCAAAGGGAGGGCGGCCGGGAGCCTGGCCAGCCGGACGAGGACCTCGGGTCGGTCGCGCGCCAGCCGCTCCAGGCCGGCAATGGCTGCGTCGGGATCCGGCGCCGAAGCGAGCAGCGAGCCCAGGCTCTCCGACTGCTCGGCGCTCAGCAGAGCGCTAATCTTCTCCGCTGCCGGTCGCGCCTGCGCCGGATCGAGAAACTCGATCTGCTCCGCCCAGCTCGCCATGGCTTGCTCGCTGATTCTTCTGCCCGATTATAGCCCGCGAGCAGGCGCGGCCCCTCCGGCCGGACCTCCCTCAGATGTCGTAGTACAGCTCGAATTCGTACGGATGCGGCCGCAACCGGACAGCCTCGGCCTCGTGCTTGCGCTTGTAAGCGATGTAGGTCTCCAGCAGTTCCTCGGTGAACACCTCGCCCTTGAGCAGGAAGCCGTGATCCTGCTCCAGGCAATCCAGCGCTTCATCGAGCGATGCGGGCATCGAGGGAACGCCCCGCAGCTCCTCGGGCGACAGATCGTAGATGTCTTTGTCGAGCGGCGGCCCCGGATCAATCTTGTTGATGATGCCGTCCAGTCCCGCCATCGTCATCGCGGCGAAGGCCAGGTAGGGATTGCAGGAAGGATCCGGCGGGCGGAACTCGATGCGCTTGGATTTCGGACTGGGCGAGTACATGGGAATGCGGACCGCGGCCGAGCGGTTCCGTCGCGAATACGCCAGATTGACCGGCGCCTCGTAGCCCGGCACCAGGCGCTTGTAACTGTTCGTGGTGGGCGCGATGATGGCCGAGAGCGCCCGTGCGTGCGCCAGCAGACCGCCGATGTACCACAGCGCGATCTGGCTCAGGCCGGCATAGCCGTCGCCCGCGAACAGCGGCTGGCCGTTCTTCCACAGGCTCTGGTGAGTGTGCATGCCGCTGCCGTTGTCGGCGAAGATCGGCTTGGGCATGAAGGTCACCGTCTTGCCGTACTGGTTGGCCACGTTGCGCACCACGTACTTGTACTTCATCATGTTGTCGGCGCTGCGCAGCAAGGTGTCGTAACGAAGGTCAATTTCAGCCTGCCCGCCGGTGGCCACCTCGTGGTGATGACATTCCACCGTCATCCCGATGCGTTTCATGCTCTGGACCATTTCGCTGCGCAGGTCCTGGTAATGATCGGTGGGCGGCACCGGGAAATAGCCTTCCTTGTAACGCGGGCGGTAACCCAGGTTGTCTCTCTTGCGCCCGCTGTTCCAGCGCCCTTCCTCGGCGTCAATGTAGTAGAAGCCCGAGTGCTGGTTCTGCTCGAAACAAATGTTGTCGAAAATGAAAAACTCGGCCTCGGCGCCTACGTAGCAGGTATCGGCGATGCCCGAGTTCACGAGGTAGGTTTCCGCCTTGCGCGCGATCCACCGCGGGTCTCGCTCGTAATGCTGGCGCGTGATCGGGTCAATCACGTCGCAGATCATCACCAGCGTCGGCGTCTCGCCGAACGGATCCAGGAACGCCGTGGACGGATCCGGGACCAGCAGCATGTCGCTCTCGCTGATCGCCGCCCACGCGCGGATGCTGGAGCCGTCGAAACCGAAGCCTTCTTCGAAGGATTCCTCGGTCAGCTCCTCGACGGGGTAGGAGACATGGTGCCAGAGGCCCGGAATATCGGAAAAACGCAGGTCCACCTGGCGGACTTCATTCTTGCTGGCGTACTCCAACACTTCTTTCGGCGTCATTCTTCCTCCGGTCTTGTCCTCACGGTTCGGGAGGGGACGCCGCAGCGGAACTTTCTAATAGAATAACCGAAGAGCGAAGAGGGCCGCAACCGCCATGCAGCAGTACGAGCTGCCGCTGGAGCCGGCGCGACGCATTTACACGGTCAGCGAACTCAACGCCGCCTTGCGCGCCCTGCTGGAGCGCGAATTCCAGGACATCTGGGTGCTGGGCGAGATCTCCGGCGCGCGGACGGCAGCAAGCGGCCACCTGTACTTCACTCTCAAGGACGACAGCTCCGTTCTGCGCTGCGTGATCTTCCGTTCCACGCTGCGCTACCTCCGCTTCAAGCCGGAGGACGGCATCGCGGTCCTGGCTCGCGGGCGCTTGGATCTGTGGGAGGCTCGCGGCGAGTATCAAATGCTCGTGGAGTACCTGGAACCGCAGGGGGTTGGCGCGCTTCAGGTCGCTTTCGAGCAACTGAAAAGGAAGCTGGCGGCCGAGGGGTTGTTCGATCCGGCTCGCAAGCGCCCGCTGCCTCGCATCCCCGGGCGCATCGGCATCGTTACGTCGCCCTCCGGCGCAGTCATCTGCGACATGCTGAGCATCCTCGAGCGTCGTTTTCCCGGCCTGCATATCCGCGTCTATCCCGCACTGGTGCAGGGCGAGGGCTCCGTCGAGGATGTTTGCGAGGCTCTGGAGTACTTCAGCCGCACGCGCTGGCCCGACGTTGTCGTCATCGCCCGCGGCGGCGGCTCGTTGGAGGACCTGTGGACTTTCAACGAGGAGGCTGTGGCGCGCGCCATCGCCGCTTGTTCTGTGCCGGTGGTCTCCGCGGTGGGCCACGAAACCGACTTCACGATCGCCGACTTCGTGGCTGACTTGCGCGCCCCTACCCCCTCGGCCGCCGCGGAAATGCTCACGCCCACCCTCGGCCAGGTGCTCGAGCAAGTCGCCGGTCTGACAGCAAAGATGAATCAGGTGCTGCGGTTCCGGCTGACCCAGGCCGCTCGCACTCTCGACCAGCTCGGCTTGCCGCGCGTGGTGTCCCTGCTTCAGCGACGGTTGGGGCGAGCCGCGCAGTACGCGGATGAGCTCGATTTTCGTGCGCGCGAGCGCATTCGCGCCGTCCTGGAAAGCCGCCGTCGCCGGCTCGCCGAGCTGGAATTGCGCCTGAGGCGACGGGATCTCGGTTCGCGCTTCCTGGAATACCGGCGTCGCCTGGAAGCGGCCGCGGCCGCCGGCGACGCCCGGATGCGCGATCGCCTTACGCGGGCCCGGGCCCGATTTGACGCGCTCGCCGCTCAACTGGTCCAGCTCAGCCCGCTGCGCGTGCTGGAGCGCGGCTACGCGATCGTGCAGGACGAGACAGGTCGCGTCGTCAAAGCCGCCGCGGAAGCGCCTCCCCCAGCCGGCTTGCGCATCCGCCTGGCGCGCGGACGCCTTCGCGTCCGTGTGATCGAGGCTTCCGAGACCTGAGACGCCGTGCTCAGAGGGGAGGAGGGCCGAACCACGGTGCGGGCAGCTCCTCCAGGTCGGCTAGATACAGTTGAGGGCAGCCGGTGCGATCACTGGCAAAAACGATCAACCGCCCGTCCGGCGAAAACACCGGCCGCGGCTGCGTCCATACGGCTTCTGGCTCGCCGTCCTCGGAGGGCTCGCCGGGCTGGTGAGGATCGCGCTGATTGCTCGACTGGGGACGGCAAACGAGCTGGCGAACGCCGGTGAGCGCATCCACCACGAAGATGCCGTCATCCGGGGAGTCGGTGTCGCACGCCACCAGCGTTCCCGCGCGGTTGGAGGCGGCATGCCAGGCGCTGAAGCCGGCAATCGGCTGGACGTTGCGTGTCTCCCAGTGCATGCGACACAAGGCCTGCGGCCGCATGGTGAAGGCCAGATCGCCCGTGTTCCCCAAAAACGTTTCATGCATAATTTGTTCTTCCCGCCCTTCGGCATAGAGCCGCTCCAGCCCCGCTCCATCGCGACGCATGCGGTGCATCCTGGGAGCGCCCGCAAAGGAGAGCTCCAGCCACTCGTGCTCCAGAGGATGGAACTCCAGCCCGACCACCGGTCGCGGCAGCGCCAGAAAATCCCACCGGGTCCCGTCCGTGCGCCCGATCACGATGCCGTGCTGCCTGCCTTGGCGCGCCGGCGCGGCCAGCCAGTCCCCGGCCAGCACGCAGGATCCCAGCCGGCCCTGCCCGAACGAAACTACGCAGCTTTCTTCCAGCGTCGAGCGGCGCACGACCCAGATGGCGCCGCCGCGAACGAAAAAGACCTTGTCGCCGCCGTGATGAACGACGGCGCTGAACGGCCGGACCGGCGGCCCCTCCGTGAGTTTGCGGAGCGAGCCGTCGCCCAGTTGCAGTTCGAAAAGCTGGGGCGATCCGTCGCGCTCTGACACCAGGATCAGCGCATCACCTTCGGGCGTGAATGCCCTTGCACCAGCCATGTAATGCCGGCAGGGGTGGCCTGTAAGCCGCCGAACCCGAACGGGACCGGCCAGCTCGCCAGCCCGGCCGCCTTCCGGCGGCCAAACCCAGCCCTTGTCGAACTCCATGTTTGCGAGTGCAACCGCAGGTCGGCGCCGCTGCTGCCCGGAACCGATTGCCGGCCTGCGCCGATTCCAGTATCATAACGCCTTTGGTTCCTGTATCCGAGCAGCATCACGAGGGAGAGCCATGGCAAGCATGAAGTGCGGTCGTCTTCTCATGATCGCTATGACCGGCTGGCTGTCGGTCGGGGCCTGGGCCCAGAAGCGCACCCCGCCTCCGTCCAAACCGGCGCCTGCCGCTGCGCAAAGGATAGACGAGGGTTACACGGCAAAGATCAGGCAGTACACGACCGAGCCGTTCTTTCTTACCGAGCTGGTAGACCACTTGCCTGCATCCGATACGGTGCCTACGCCCGAAAAAGTTCTCGGTTACATCGTGGGCGCTCCCGAGATACTTACTTACTCAAAAGACATGTACAATTACTTTCGCGCGCTGGAAAAAAGCACTCCGCGCGTCAGAGTCTTCCCTATCGGACGGAGCGAGGAAGGGCGCGAGATGATCCTGGTTGTGGTTTCCGACGAAGCCAACATGGCGCGGCTGGACCGCCATCGGGAGATCACGGCCCGGCTGGCGGATCCGCGCAGGCTCGCGGATGCCGAAGCTCGCCGCCTCATCGAGGAGGGCGTGCCCATGTACTGGATTACGGGCGGCCTCCATCCGCCGGAAACCGGCGCCCCGGAGATGCTGATGGAGCTGGCTTATCGCCTCGCCGTATCGGAGTCTCCCTTCATTCAGACGATCCGCAAGAACCTGATCGTCATGATCACGCCCATCGTGGAAGTGGACGGCCGCGATCGCCAGGTGGATGTCTACCGTTACCGAAAGGCCAATCCTGACAAGCCGGCCCCGAATCTCATTTACTGGGGCAAATATGTCGTTCACGACAATAACCGGGACGGCATGGCGCTCTCGCTCGCCCTGAGCCGCATCATGATGAAGACCTTCCTCGACTGGCATCCGCAGGTCCTGCACGACCTGCACGAATCCATACCCTTCCTGTACACCTCGACGGGGATGGGGCCGTACAACGCCTGGCTGGATCCCATCGTGATCAATGAGTGGCAGTTGCTCGCCTATCACGAAGTGGGAGAAATGACCAAGCGCGGCGTGCCCGGCGTATGGACCCACGGATTTTACGACGGCTGGGCGGCTAATTACATGTTTTACGTCGCCAACGGTCACAACGCCATCGGACGTTTCTACGAAACCTATGGAGGCCGCGGCGCAGACACCTTCGAGCGCACCGTGCGGCCCGCTCAGACGACGCGCACCTGGTTTCGTCCCAATCCGCCGCTGGAGAAAGTGAAGTGGTCCATCCGCAACAATATCAACCTCCAGCAAAGCGCGCTCCTGCTGGCCCTGAACTTCGTGGCGCGCGAGAAAGAGCGGTTTCTGGAAAACTTCTACCTGAAAAGCAAACGTTCCGTAGCCAAGGCGCTCAACGAAGGTCCGGCGGCCTGGGTCATCCCTGCCGATGACCCTCGCCCGGCCGAATGCGCCAGTCTGGTCAACCTCCTGCAACTTCAAGGCGTCGAGGTCCACCGGGCGGATACGGAATTCGAAGTCACGCTCGGCCAGGGTAAAGACGCCAAGAAGATGAAATTCCCGGCCGGCAGTTATATCGTCCGCATGGATCAGCCTTACAGCCGCATGGCCGATATGATGCTGGACACGCAGTATTACAACCCGGCGGACACGCGGCCCTATGACGACACCGGCTGGTCGCTCGGAGCGCTGCGCAACGTGCGCACGGTCCGTGTGACCGATACTTCTGTGCTGAAAGTGCCTGCCACGCTGCTGACAGGGCCGGCCAGGGTCGAGGGCCGTCTCCTCGGCGCCAATCCTGCCGCCGCCTACCTGATCCATCACAACACCGACAACACGCTGGCCACATTCCGGTTCCGGCTCCGGGAGGTGCGCATGCTGGCGGCCGAAGAGAGTTTCGAGGCCTCGGGCATCAAATTCAAGCCGGGTACGTTCCTCATCCCCGCCGAGGGCAACCCGCCTGACCTGCGCTCACGCCTCGAACAGACGGCCCGCGATCTGGGCCTCACCGTCCACGCCGTGGAGGCCTTGCCCAAAGTGCGGTCCCACCCCTTGGCAGCGCCGCGCGTGGCTCTCGTCCACACCTGGCTGAACACGCAGAACGAGGGTTGGTTCCGGATCGCCTTTGATACTTTGCAAATCCCCTATCATTACATCTCGGACCAGGTCATTCGTGACACCCCGGACCTGCGTTCGCGTTACGACGTGATCATCTTCGGCCCCACGCCCGGCAGCGCCCAGCGCATCGTCAACGGCCTGCCTATGCGCGGCGCGCCCATCCCCTGGATCGGCAGCGCGCTCACCCCCAACATCGCCACCTCGCCCGATCAGACTCCCGACATGCGCGGGGGCATGGGCATGCAAGGTCTGCTGCACCTGAAGCGCTTCATGGAAGAAGGAGGCTTGTTCGTCACCATTCAGAACAACGCTTCCATCCTGATTGATTACGGTCTCATCGAGGGCGTGTCCATCGTGCAGACGCGCGAATTGCAGGCGCGCGGCGGTGTCTACAACGCACTGTTCGCCGATCGCGGCAGTCCTGTCGCTTACGGCTACGAGGACAAACTCGCCGTTTACTTCAACCAGGCGCCGGTCTTTCAGATCACCCGCACGGGCGGCCTCGGCTTTGCGGGCCTGGGACAGGAGGAACCCCGCGGGCGCCCCAGCGGCCGCGGCTCGCTCACCGATCCCGATATCCCGCAAGGACGACCCTACGTGCCGCCTGCACCCCAACCTCAGGTTCCGCCCGGAGAGGAGCCGCCGATCCCGGAGGAAATCCTGGAGACCATCCGACACCTGTTGCCGCCGCCCGAAGCCCAGCCGCGCGTGATCCTGCGCTTCGCCGAGGAACGCGATCTGCTCGTGGCCGGGATGCTGGCCGGGGGACGCGAACTGGCCCTTCGGCCCGCCGTGATTGACGTGCCCGTCGGCAAGGGCCACGCCCTGTTGTTCGCCATCAACCCCATGTGGCGGCAGCAAACCCAGGGAAGCTTTTTCCTGCTTTTCAACGCGATGTTCAACTTTGACAATCTTGGCGTCGGCCGTCCGCCCGCCAGGACCGAGCCGAAAAAGCCGGATACGGACTGAGTCGCTCAACGCCCCAGCACCAGGGGGGCCGGCGGGCTGCACACGCCCGCGGCGCACACCCGGACCTCAGTCGTCATGGCGGGCAGGTCCTCGGGAACTACGGCGTTAATTTGCTGGACCCCCGCAAGGCCCGGCGCCGGACCCCAGTACAGCGACACCGTGATCTCACGGTCGTGAATCCTGACGCTGCCGCCGCGCCCATCCGCAGGCAGACCGGTAGCGAAAATCTGAATGGCGCTGCCCGGCGGCGCCGGGGCGCCCGGCCCGTTGAGCGTGTCATCCTGATTCAAGATCCCGAAGATCCCCGGCGCCACCGCGGCCAAAGCCACCCTGTAAGGCGTGCCGCGAATGCCGTCGACCGTGACCACCAGTTCGGCCGAAATCTTGCCGCTCAACTCCGCAGGCACTTGCAGGTTGATCTGGGACGGGGACACGTAAAGCAACCGGGCCGCGATCCCGTCGAAGCTCACACTGACGCTGCCGCCCGCAAGGCGCGAGCCGAACACCGTCGCCAGCGATCCAGGCGCGACCGGCCCCTCGCGATACGTGGCCGCATTCGTCAGCGCCGTGATCCGCGGCGGCTCGACAGGAGGCGGCGCGGACGGCGAGACCCGCAGGACAATGGGCAACGTTCGCGATCCCGCCAGTGGCCCTGCATCCACCGTCAGCGAGGCGCGATATGTCCCCGGTACAAGGTTGGCGGGCAGAGCGTCCACGCGGATCGTCGCATTGCCGAATCCCTCCCTACGGTCCACGCGGAGCCAGCCCGAACCATCCTGATAGGTGATGATCACGCGCCAGATCAGCACGTCGCCGCCCTCGTTGACAATGCGCACATAGCCGACCTGGTGGCCTCCTCCTGCGACGCCCGAATATTCGAGCGGCGGCGTGGCATCCACGACCAGCCGCGGGAAGTAGGCCGCGTTGCAATCGCCCAAGGCGGCGCAATCCGAGGCCGGCGACACGGCCGCGAAACGCGGTACCGGCGCCGACGCGCTCGCCGTCGCGATCGTGGACACCGGGGCCAGCGTCACGCTCCAGCGGGCGATGACCGGATCGCCGCCGGCCAGCGGCGGCAGTCCGAGAAACGTCGGGAACTGGGCGCTTTCCCGAAGCAGCGGACTTGCGTCCACCACTTCGTAGACCACGTAACCCGAACCGCCGGAAAGGCTGACTTCGCTCACGGCGTCGAAGCTCACCGTGCCCGAGTTCGGCGGTCCCGGAACGTACACCGGGGCGCCGCCGGCGCCGCTCGCGTCCGCGCCCGCGACCCGCGCCAGCAGCAGGGATCCGCTCGTCGAAGGTGCATACTTGCCGCCCGAAGGGGGTAGGCCCAGATCGCCGCCTGCGGTCGGCTCCACCGCGCTCGAACCCGCAATCACGTCCGGAACGAAAAGGCGAGCGCCGGCGGGAAAGCCCGAGTACTGCACCAGGATTCGCGTCCCGTGGTCCTCAGACGGACCTTTCTTGGCGAACGAGTCCGCCGCTCCCTCCGTCAGGCGCGTGGAAGCGAAGCGGGTTCCCGCCGCCGACAGGCTCCCGAAACTCAGCGTCTCCGGCAGGCGCGAGCCGGTGCAGACGACCTGCGTCGTCGAGGCAGCGGCCAGCAAGCTCTCCCTGAGGTAACCCACCACCACGCGCGGGTCGTCCAGAACGAGCGGGCTCTGACCGCTGCTGGCGAGCGACACGTGGATCGGCTGCCCCTTCAGCGACGCCGGCAATTGCCCCGCCGCTAGCCGCAAGTTCGTGATCCGCAACACGGCTGAGCCGGATGCCGAGAGACGGAAGGACAGACCGTTGAAAGAAACAGTGGCCGGCGGCGACCACTTTGCGAACGCGGCAAGAGGCACGAAGCCGCTGCCGTTGTCTACCTCCACTTTCACGTCCACCGTGTCGGCGCCCGTCAGCCGGTTGGTGACGTTAACCGGCGCCAGCAGCGTCAGGTTCGCCGTGACGACGGCCAGCGGCGGGCCCCCTGCGCAGTTCAGCACGATTGCGCCCGCCGGCTCGGCCAGCCCCTCCATTCGTATGGGCGCGGGCACGCCGCTGGTGCGGCAGACCAGCAAGGAGGATTGCCCCGCGAGCGGGGGCGCACTGAAGGCGAGAGCAAGCAGCCACGGTACCCCTTTCATTGACCGGGCCCTCCGAACCCGTGCAAGCAGCGACAGGACAATTATCCCACCGCCCCGCACGAGGCGGGAAGGCCAGCTCGCCTCGCGTCAGCGGATCGTTCGTGTCAGGGGCTTGCGCAGGGGCGGCGGCTGGCCCGGCGGCGCTTGGGGCTCAACGGGTTTTTCGGGTTCCGGTGGCGGCGCCGGCTTCTTCGGCCGTGCATTGAGCCGCGCCACGATAAGTTCCTGCCTGACCTTTTCGTAATCGCGCGAGCCGGTTTCCGCGCACCGTGCGCGCACTTGTTCGTCCGTGATTTCCATGGCAAGCGGCAGGTATTTTTGCAGGTAATTCTTGATGCGGTCCTGGACGATGCGCTGGGACGAATAAAGTAGCAAGTAGAGAATCTCATCGCCGGCCGCCTTGGTGAGGGCCAGGTACAGCTCCGAGGGCTTGTGGAGCTTGGCCGATTTCAGCGTCTTCTCCAGCTTCCTGGCCCGGCTCTCCAGCTTGCGCCACAGCTCCAACTCCGGCTTGTTGAGCCGCGTGGCCTTCACCAGCGCCGCCTTCTCGCGGGGAATGAGTTTTTCCGTCAGGACGTGGAGGAACAGACCCAGGTTTTCCAGCCGGAAGTCCGCGCCGAAAGGAACCAGCTGGCGGACCTTCTGCAAGCGGGCCAGCCCGTGCAGGTTGACTTTCGCCCCGGTGAGGGCAGGGCAGAAAAGCTTCAGCAGACCTTGTTCGTCCAGCGCGCGGACCACGTCCGCGCAGGCCGGATCGTCCGCCATGTGCCGCAATTCCTCGGCCAGTTTCCGTGGCGGAATGCGGTTCTCCATGCCCTCCTCGCGAGCCCGCTGATACTGGGCCTGGGTTTTGGGCTCGATCGTATAGCCCAGCCGGGCGCGGAAGCGGATCAGCCGCAGGATCCGCGAGGGATCGTCGAACAACGAGTAGTTGGTTACGGCCCGCAGTTCCTTGTGCTGGATGTCGGCTACGCCGTTGTTGGGGTCAATCAGCAGTCCGCGTGAGGAAGGATGCAGCGATAGCGCAATGGCGTTGATGGTCAGATCGCGGCAGCGCAGATCCTCGTGGATGGTCGCCGGCTTGATCTCAGGCCGGGCTCCCGGGCGCCCGTACCGCTCCTCGCGCGCCATCGCGATCTCCGCGGTCACGCCGCCGGGGAATATCATCTCCGCGCTGTTGCGCTGGCTATCGGCGACGAGGATTTTCGCGCCCGTCCGCTTGACCAGCCGTTTGGCAACCGTCAGTGCGTCTCCCTCGACCGTGAAGTCGAGGTCGCGAATGGGAAAAGCGCCCAGCATGTCGCGCAACGCGCCCCCCGTCAGGAACAGGCGGACGCCGGCCTCCAAGGCGGCGGATTCGACCTCGCGCAGCACCCGGAGTTGCGGGGCGCTCAGGTGGGTTTCCAGCATGAACATGTAATCGCTCATGGCACTCTGCTCACAGATCTTCTGCGGCGGCCCGGCCGGCCTGGCCTCGCGACTCACGCCCGCGGGTGATGTTCATCGAGAGTCTGTCGCAGCCTGGACCGCACGACGTGCGTGTAAATCTGGGTGGTCGAAATGTCGGCGTGTCCCAGCATCGCCTGTACGCTGCGCAGATCCGCCCCGCCCTCCAGCAGATGCGTGGCGAAGCTGTGACGCACGGCATGGGGCCAGACGCGTTGCGGCAAGCCGGCCCGCAAGGCGTGCCTGGCCAGTGCCTTCCAGAAACCCTGCCGGGTCATCGGCTTGCCCCGTGCCGTTACGAACAGGTAAGGGCTGGAGCGCCGTCCTAACAATTGTGGTCTTCCCTGTTTCAGATACGCGCCCAGCGCTTCCAGCGCCGCCCGTCCGACCGGGATCAGCCGCTGCTTGCCGCCCTTGCCCAACACTCGCACCACCCCCAGCTCATCATTCAAATCCGATAATTGCAGTTGGCAAAGCTCGGAGACCCGCAGGCCGGACGCGTAGAGCAGGTGGATCATGGCGCGGTCCCTCAAGCCTTTGGGTGTTTTCCCGTCGGGGGCCTCGAGCAGGGCTTCGATCTGCGCGAGCGTCAGGTAGTGGGGCAGCTTTCGCCAGCCGCGCGGCCCTTTCAGTCCTTCTGTCGGGTCACGGCCCAGCTTGCCCTCCCGGATCAGCCAGGCGAAAAAACCTCGCAAAGCGCTCAGGCGGCGCGCCACGGAGCGGCTATCCAACCCGCGGGATCGGAGCCAGTCCATGTAACGGGCGGCGGCCCGGGCATCGAGCTCGGAGGCGGCCCCCTGCGTCCGCCAGTAGCCCGCAAGCTCCTCCAGATCCCGGCGGTACGCCTCTATCGTATTGAAAGACAAGCCCTTTTCAATACGGCAGAAGTCCAGGTACCCCTGGATCCACACCTGCCAATCCGCCGGATCCGGCATCGTGCCAATCATACAATACTTCGAAAAATGTTTCTACTGATTTGTTGCCTTGCGGGGCCGAGGCCGGGGCCGGAGCGCCTTTCAGTTTCTTGGACGTCCCCGACGGACGAGGTAGTACAGGGCAGGCAACGCCACCAGGGTGAGTACGAGTGTGGAGGCCAGGCCGCCCAGAAGCACCGTCGCCAGCGGGCGTTGCACGTCCGATCCGATTCCCGTGGCCAGCGCGGCGGGGCAAATTCCCAGCGTGGCCGCCGTGATCAGGATCAACCGGACGCGAAGTTGCTCGCATGCGCCCACCACCAGCACCTCCTCCAGCTGTTCTTCTCGGCCAGGCAAAAGGCGTTTGATTTCGGAGAAGTAGAGGACCCCAGTCATGACCGCTACCCCGAACAACGCCACGAAGCCCACCGCCGCGGAAACGCTGAACGGGATGCCGCGCAGCCAAAGGGCCGCAACCCCTCCCGCAACCGAGAAGGGAACCACCAGCAAGACCATGGCCGCGTCCCGGATCGAACCGAACGCCCAATAAAGCAGCACGAAAATCAGGGCCACGGTCAGAGGCAGGATCCACGCCAGCCGCCGCCGGGCCCGATCCAGGTTCTCGAACTGCCCTCCCCACTCCACGCGGTAGCCCGGCGGAAGCTTGACCCGCTCGCGAAACTTGCGCTGCGCCTCCGCCACGAAGCTCCCTTGATCGCGTCCGCGGATGTTCGTGCGCACGCTGATCATCCGCTGGTTCTCTCTTCGCGCGATGATCGTGGCGCCGTCCGCCACCTCGATGCTCGCCACCTGCGACAGCGGCACCCGCCCGCCGTCCGCCGTAGGCACCAAGATCTGGCCCAAACTGGCCAGCGTGCTGCGCGCTTCCGGAACGTAGCGCACGACGATGTCGAAGCGCCGGTCGCCTTCGAACATCGTGCTGACGGGATGGCCGCCGATGGCCAGCTCGATGACCTGTTGGAGATCGGCGGCGTTGATCCCGTAGCGCGCCGCCTGCGCGCGATCGAGCCGGATTCGCACTTGAGGCTGGTCGCCTTCCTGTTCGATCGCCACGTCCGCCGCGCCCCGGACGCCGCGAAGGATGTCCAGCGTTTCCGCCGCAGCCGCGCGCAAGACTCTCAGATCCGGCCCGCTGATAAGGACGGCCAGATCGGCCGAGGACCCGGTGACGGCATCCATCACCATGTCAATGATGGGCTGCGTGAAGTTGAAAGCGGCCCCCGGGATGTGCGTGCGGAAACGCTCGGAGAGCTCCTGCACCAGATCCATCTTGCGCTTGCCCGGCGGCCATTCCGAATAAGGCCGCAGGGCGATCAACATTTCGATGCGATTGGGACCGAACGGCTCCGTGTTGGAAGTCTGCCGGCCGGTTTGTGAGGTTACCAGCAAGACCTCGCGTGATTGCCGCGCCAGTTCCCGCAATCGGTTGGCCACTTCCGCCGCACGCTCCAGCGAATGACCCGGCGGCAGCACGACCCGCACCCAGATGACTCCCTCGTCCAGATGGGGCAGGAACTCGCTGCCCAGCTTGCGCGCCAACAGGAACGTCAGTGCGAACACGAGCAGGCTCACGGCCGCCACCGCCGGCGCGCGCCGGATCAGGAACCGCACGTCGTGCTCGTAGCGCCGGCTGAGCCAGGCCAGCAGCGGGTTGCTCCAGGGCCTGCTGCCAGGTAACAGTCGGCTGCCCAGGGCCGGCACCAGCGTCAGCGTGAACAGGAGCGAACCCACCAGCGCCGCCACGATCGTGAACGCCATCGGCATGAACAGGCGTCGTTCCACCCGCTGGAGCGTGAACAACGGCAGGTACGCAGTGATCAGGATGATGAGCGAAAACACGATGGGCCGCTGCACGAGCAAGGCAGCATCGCACAGTGCCGCCGTGCTTTCCTCGCTGCGGTGCCCGCTGCGCGAATGCAGCCCGCGCAGCATGCGCTCCACCATCACCAGCGTCCCGTCCACGATGATCCCGAAATCAATCGCGCCCAGACTCAGCAAACTGGCGGTGATGCCGAACAACCGCATCGCCAGAAAGGCGAACAGAAGCGACAAAGGGATGATCAGGGCGGTCAGCAATGCGGCCCGCAGGCTTCCCAAAAAGAACAGCAGGACGAACAGCACCACCGCCAGCCCTTCGGTCAGCGTGCGCGACACCGTGTGCAACGTGTTGTTGACCAGCTCCGTTCGGTCATAAATCGGGCGGATGCGTACTCCCGGCGGCAGGCCTCCCGCATTAAGTTCCTCAACCGCTTCACGGATGCCGCGCAGCGTCTCGCTGGGATTCTCGCCGCGCCGCATCGCCACGATGCCTTCCACCAATCCGCTGCGCTCGTCCAGCCCGAACACGCCGGTGGGCGGCTCGTGACTGACGCGAACCTTTGCCACATCGCGAATGAAGATCGGGGATCCGCCGCGGGCCGCGACCACCACGTTCTCCACGTCCGCCACCGTCCGCAGCCTCCCGATGCCTCGCACCACCAGGGCCTGTTCGCCCGAGCGGATCAGCGAACCGCCCGCGTTCTCGTTGTTCGCTGCCACCGCGTCGGCGATCTGGCGGATCGTGAGACCGTACTTGTACAGCGCCATCGGATCCACCGCAATCTCGTACTGCTTGACCAGGCCGCCGAACGCGAACACGTCGCCCACCCCGGGGACCTGCATCAGCCGCGGTGCGATCACCCAGTCCTGGATCTCACGCAACTGAAGCTGGTCCAGACGGTCGGATTCCAGCACGTAACGGTACAGCTCGCCGGCGGGCGTCGTCGGAGGGGCCAGGGTGGGCTCCACGCCGGGTGGCAACGCCGCGTCGCGCAGCCGCTCCAGCACGAGCTGCCGCGCCCGTTGCAGATCCGCGTCGTACTCGAACGTGAGGTCCACCACAGAAAGACCGAAAATGGTTCGGGACCGCCGCGAGATCACCCCGGGCACTCCCATCAGCGCGCGCTCGATCGGGATCGTTACCTGCTGTTCGACTTCCTCCGGCGCGTAACCCGGGTACTGGGTGATGACCGTCACCTGAGGATCCGAGAGGTCGGGGTAAGCCTCGACTTTCAGCTCGGTGAAGGACCAGATCCCCAGCCCGGCCAGGATCAGGGCCAGCACGACGGTGAGAACGCGGTGGCTGACGGCCAGACGCAGCAAAGCGGCGAACATGGCAGCCCTCAGAAACCCGACAGCAACGCCGCGCCGCGGCTTACCACGCGCTCGCCGGCCTTCAGCCCGGAGAGAATCGCCACCATTCCGTTCCGCGTCTCACCGCATTCCACCGGGACGCGTTCAAACCGGCCCGCACCGCGCTCCACGTACGCCCAGGTTTGCTCCCCGGCCCGAACGATGGCCGTGACGGGGACCGCCGGCAACGAACGCCAGCCGTGGGTATGCCGGATGGTGCCGAACATCTCGGGCCGCAGACGTCCCCTGGGGTTGTCGAGTTCGGCCTGCACTTTCACGGTGCGCGACTGCGGGTCCACCATGTCCGCGATGCGCCGCACGCGACCCTCGAAGATCTCGCCGGGGAATGCCGTCAGTTCGATCTCCACGCGCTCACCCACCTCGATGAGCCGGATCTGGCTCTCCGGCACCTGCGAACTCACCCAGACAGTCCGCAGATCGGCGATCATCATCACGGGCGTGCCCGTATCACTGCGGAATTCGCCGGGCGCCACCGAGGTCTCCAGGATTTTCCCGGCTATGGGCGCGCGAACCGGAATCTCTGTCTGCGGTTTGCTGGGATCCAGCCCCAGCAAATCGAGGCGATGCCGCGCCCCGGCCAGGGCGGCCTCCGCCTGCTCGACCGCGGCCCGGGCGTCCGCCAGTTCCCGCTCCGCAGCCAGCACGTCTTTCCGAGGCGCCGCCCGGTGTTCGTAGAGATCCCGGGCCCGTTCGAGGTCTTTTTCGGCTTTCGCGAGAGCAGCGCGGGCCTGGCTGAGTTGTGCCTGGGCTTGCCGCCACTCCGCCAGCGCCTCCGCTGCTTCGTGACTTTCCAGCAACAGCAACGGCTGGCCTTCCTCCACCGCGTCGCCGAGGCTCACCAGCACCTTTCGCACGCGACCGCTCACCGGCAGCAAGACGCGGGATACGCGATTGGGGTTCACCTCCAACTTGCCCGGCGCCACCACCTCCGCCACCGGAAACGGCTTCAGCTCCACAGTGGCCACCGCCAGCTCGCGCAACCGCGGGGAATCCGGCGCCAAACTGACCATGCCCGCTGCCGGCGCATCGGCCTGGGCGTGGGAAGCAGGTTGCGGACCGGGACGCTGGCAAGCCGTGCCAAGCAGGGTCAAGCTGAGCATGGCGTATCGGATCATGGCTTCCCTCCGGCGCCCGCCGAGGACTCCAACAGGTACAGGCTCCTGGCGTACTCGGCGCGGGCTTCGTAGTAGGCCTGCATGGTTTCGTTGAAAGCGCGCTGGGCGTCCAGAAACTCCAGCAGGCTCGCTTCGCCACGGCGATATGAGTACTCGGTGATGTCGCGGACCTCGCGCGCTTGCGTCAGCATCGCCGTCTCGATCTGCTCGAGGGATTCCCGGGAGGCCTGGTATTGCCGGTAAGCGCTTTCCACCTCCGCCAGAATCGAAGCCTCCAGCGCGCGCACACGCAGCTCGGTCTGGCGCAGTTCTTGCCGTGCCCGCGCAATTTCCCCCTGGTTGCGATCGAAGACCGGCAGAGGGATCTCGACGAAGAAGCCGAGCATGTTGCCCGTACCGGCCAGGCCCTGTTGCCGCCGGTACTCGCTGCCCAGGGTCACGTCCGGCTTGCTGCGCGCCAGCTCGAGCTGAAGCTCGGCCGCGGCGCGCTGCCCGGCCCGCCGGAGCGCCAGCAGATCGGGTCTGTTCTGCAAGGCTGCTCGCCGCCACTCCTCCAGCGGCGCCACCGGATGATCCCGGCGCAGCTCGCCGGCAACGCCGAAGTCGGGCGTCGGTCGGCTGCGGCCCATCAGCGTCTGCAGCCGGATCAAGACGGTACGCAAATCGAGCTCCGCCCGTCGCAGCGCGTTGGCTTGTTGCAACGCGGCCACGCGGGAACGAATCAGCTCCACCTCGGCCACATCCCCCGCGCGCCACCGGACTTCGTTGACTTCGACGATGCGGTTCCAGGCTT
>Ga0209809_1000229_pt1 | contig 54116 bp, 48 predicted proteins | sample YNPMSTMetaG_FD_186172 | JGI IMG/M metagenome (GOLD analysis project Ga0209809, IMG submission 186172) | Anoxygenic and chlorotrophic microbial mat microbial communities from Yellowstone National Park, USA - YNP MS-T MetaG (SPAdes) (version 2) ...
TCTGTTTGGACTCCGTCCGAGTAGCGCGGTCGCGTCAGCGTCGCGTAGTGACAACGGAAACGGACAGAATGCTATCGCTTCACCGCTGAGCAGTAATGCTCAGCAGTGTTCAGCGTAAATGTATCAGGACGTTTGTCGTCAGCGCTCGTCAGAGGCGAGGAGAGAGGCATCATTTGCTTTTGATCTACTTTTATACAAAAACAAAAAACAAAAGCTGATAAACAGCTAAAATCTAGCTCTAAAAATCTTTTGGACGGAATTTTGTCTGTCCAGCGATTTAGGAAACTCCTTTAACCTGTTTTAGACTTCCCTTAACTCTTCTTAACACTTCTCAGGAGGTGGATGGGCTGCCGATAATGGCCTTTGCCAGGCTTGTGGAGGAACGTGCTGTGAAGTTGGCAGTTTACGGAAAGGGTGGGATCGGCAAGTCCACCACCAGTTGCAACCTCTCGGTGGCTTTGGCCAAGCGGGGCAAAAAGGTTCTGCAGATCGGCTGTGATCCCAAGCACGACAGCACCTTCACCCTGACCGGCTTTTTGATCCCCACCATCATCGACACTCTGGAGGCCAAGGGCTACCACTACGAAGACATCTACCCGGAGGACGTGATCTACCGCGGCTATGGCGGCGTAGATTGCGTCGAGGCGGGCGGTCCACCGGCGGGGGCCGGCTGTGGCGGCTATGTGGTGGGGGAGACCGTCAAACTCCTGAAGGAGCTAAATGCTTTCGATGAATACGACGTCATTCTCTTCGACGTGCTGGGGGACGTGGTGTGCGGCGGCTTTGCTGCCCCCCTCAACTACGCCGACTACTGCGTGATCGTGACCGACAACGGCTTTGACGCCCTCTTTGCCGCCAATCGCATTGCCGCCTCGGTGCGGGAGAAGGCCAAAACCCGCAAGCTGCGGCTGGCCGGGTTGATCGGCAATCGCACCAGCAAGCGGGATCTCATCGACCAATACGTCTCGGCAGTGCCCATGCCCGTGCTCGAGGTGTTGCCACTGGTCGAGGACATTCGCATCTCGCGGGTGAAGGGCAAAACCCTCTTCGAGATGGCAGAGACGGATCCCAGCCTGGAGCCCGTCTGTCAGTACTACCTGAACATCGCCGACGAGCTGCTGGCCCGCCCGGAGGGGATCGTGCCCCGGCCTGCCGAGGATCGGGAGCTGTTTGCCCTGCTTTCGGACTTTTACAAAACCCCCGTGCGGGAGCCGGCGCTGGTGTAAGGGATCCCAAGCCTGCCAGCTTGCCGGTGTGTCTAAAAGTGAAGCAATTGTTTCGAAAAACCGTCGCAAACCTTATCAATTCGTTGTCTGGCCCGCTTTCCACTCCAAGATGGATTGTGCAGGAAATCCCTCTTGAGGACATGGCAGAGGAGTTGGATATGCAAGCACAAGCGCAACCCACCGTGGTGATTACCGGAGCTTCTTCCGGCGTCGGCCTGTATGCGGCTTTGGCTTTGGCCAAGCGGGGCTGGCACGTGGTGATGGCCTGTCGGGATCTGGACAAAGGCCGGCGGATGGCCCAGCAGGTGGGGATCCCCCAGGGCAGCTACACCTTGATGCCGATCGATCTGGCCAGCCTGGCCAGTGTGCGGCAATTTGTCGAGCAATTTCGCCAGTCGGGCCGCTCTCTGGATGCCCTGGTGTGCAACGCCGCCATCTACATGCCCTTGCTCAAGCAGCCCCTGCGCAGCCCGGAGGGCTATGAGCTGACCATGGCCACCAACCACCTGGGGCACTTCTTGCTCTGCCATTTGATGCTGGAGGATCTGAAGCGCTCCACTTACCCGGATCGGCGGCTGGTGATCTTGGGCACCGTCACCCACAACCCCAAGGAGCTGGGGGGCAAGATCCCGCCCCAACCCCACCTGGGGGATCTGCGGGGTTTTGCCCAGGGTTTCAAGGAGCCGATCAGCATGGCCGATGGCGGCAAGTTCGATCCCGTCAAGGCCTACAAAGACAGCAAAGTCTGCAACATCCTCACCATGCGGGAGCTGCACCGCCGCTTCCACGAGAGCACCGGCATCACCTTCCTCTCCCTCTACCCCGGCTGCGTGGCGGAAACAGGCCTCTTCCGCCATCACTATCCCCTGTTCCAAAAGCTCTTCCCCTGGTTTCAAAAAAACATCACCGGTGGCTATGTCTCCCAGGAGCTGGCCGGCGAGCGGGTGGCCCAGGTGGTGGCGGATCCCGAGTTTCGCCAGTCAGGGTTCTACTGGAGCTGGGGCAACCGGCAACGCAAGAATGCCAAGCCCTTTAACCAAGAAGTCTCGGACGAAGCAGGGGACGAGGCCAAGGCCAAGCTGCTCTGGGATCTGAGCGAAAAATTGGTGGGCGTGCCCCAGTTGGTCGCCCTCTAGCTTGACAAACCCTTTTCTAGGAGCCGACGATGACTGCTGCTGTGGATACTTCCAATACCCTCCACTTTCAATGCGAGACCGGCAACTACCACACCTTCTGCCCGATTAGTTGCGTGGCCTGGCTCTACCCCAAAATCGAAGACAGCTTCTTTTTGGTGATCGGCACCAAAACCTGTGGCTACTTTTTGCAAAATGCCATGGGGGTGATGATCTTCGCCGAGCCGCGCTATGCCATGGCCGAGCTGGAAGAGGGAGATATCAGCGCCAAGCTCAACGACTACGAGGAGCTGAAGCGGCTGTGCCTGCAAATCCAGCGGGATCGCAACCCCAGCGTCATCGTCTGGATCGGCACCTGCACCACCGAGATCATCAAAATGGATCTGGAGGGCCTGGCACAGAAGCTAGAGGCCGAGATCGGGATCCCGATTGTGGTGGCGCGGGCCAACGGCCTCGACTACGCCTTTACCCAGGGGGAAGACACGGTGTTGGCTTCCATGGCCCAGCGCTGCCCGGAGCAGGTGCAGGAAGAGGAGCGGGAGACGCGGGGCGGCCTGCAGGCCCTTTTCTACGGGCTGCGCTCCGGCAAAAAGAAAGAGGAAGAGGGCTTCCACCCCCACCCGCCGCTGGTCATCTTCGGCTCCGTGCCGGATCCGGTGGTTACCCAACTCACTCTGGAGCTGAAAAAATACGGGATCCGCGTCTCCGGCTGGCTGCCGGCCAAGCGCTACGGGGAGCTGCCGGCCATCGAGCCGGGCACCCATGTGGTGGGGGTGAATCCTTTCCTCAGCCGCACCGCCACCACGCTGGTGCGCCGCAAAAAGGCCAAGCTCATCCCTGCTCCTTTTCCCATCGGGCCAGATGGCACCCGCGCCTGGATCGAAGCCATTGCCCGCGAGCTGGGGATCCCGACTCCAGGCCTGGCAGAGCGGGAAGCGGAAGTGTGGCGCCACCCCCAAGTTCAAGAGTACCTGGGCCTGCTGCGGGGCAAGAGCGTCTTCTTCATGGGGGATAACCTGCTGGAGGTCTCCCTGGCCCGCTTCCTGGTGCGCTGCGGCATGACGGTGCAGGAAATCGGGATCCCTTACCTCGACAAGCGCTACCAAGCCGCCGAGCTGGCCCTCTTGGAGCGCACCTGCGAGGAGATGGGGGTGCCCAAGCCCACCCTGGTGGAGAAGCCGGATAACTACCACCAACTGCAGCGCATCAAAGCCCTGCAGCCGGATCTGGTGATCACGGGCATGGCCCACGCCAACCCCCTCGAGGCCCGCGGCATCACCACCAAATGGTCGGTGGAGTTTACCTTTGCCCCGATCCACGGCTTCGGCAACACCCAGGCGCTGCTGGAGTTGGTCACCCGCCCGCTGCGGCGCAACGCCGCCCTCAAAGGCTTGGGCTGGGAACAGTTGGTACGCGAAGAAGCTTCTGTCTAGCCCTCTGGCTCCTCGTTGTCGAAGAGCAAGCCGTCCAGGTGATCCGGAAGTTGCTGCCGGTCGATCCAGACCATGCCCGCCAAAATCGCCTCGGCCTCATTTTGGAAGTAGCCGTAGGCTTTGGCAGCAGGCTCCACTGAGCCATCCTGACGTAGCCGCTGGCAGCAAAAGATAAACCCCTTGTCGGTAGTTTGGGTGGTGATGCGCCAGTTGCGGTGGATGTGCTCGGCCATGGTCGGGGATCCCAATGCAGCAAGGGAGCTCCCTCACCCCCAACCCCTCTCTCAAGGGGAGAGGGGAGAAAAACCCTAGAGCGTGCGCAGCACCTCTCGCGCTGCCTCTAGGGTTCTCTCCACATCGGCCTCGGTGTGGGCCAGGGAAGTGAAGCCGGCCTCAAATTGCGAGGGCGCCAGATACACCCCCCGCTCCAGCATGCCGCGGTGGAAGCGGGCAAACTTCTGCAAATCCGAGCGCTTGGCCTCCTCGTAGTTGCGCACCGGGCCGGCGGTGAAGAAAAAGCCGAACATGCCGGGCAAATAGCCCCCGCACATCTCATGACCGGTCTCTTGTGCAATCTGCAGCAGCCCCGTCGCCAACTGCTCGGTAATCCGCTCCAGATACTCATAGGTACCGGGTCGGCGCAAGATGTCCAGAGTGTGGATCCCGGCCGTCATGGCCAGGGGGTTGCCGGAGAGGGTGCCCGCCTGGTACATGGGCCCCGCCGGCGCCACCATCTCCATAATCTCCCGCCGACCGCCGTAGGCCCCCACCGGCAGGCCGCCGCCGATCACCTTGCCCAGGGTGGTCAAATCGGGGATGACGCCAAACTTGGCCTGCACGCCGCCGTAGCTGATGCGAAAGCCGGTCATCACCTCGTCAAACACCAGCAGGGCGCCATACTTTTGCGTCAGCTCCCGCAAACCCTCCAAAAAGCCCGGCTGCGGCGGAATGAAGCCGGCATTGCCCACCACCGGCTCCAGGATCACGCCGGCAATGGAGTCGGGATACTGCTCAAACAGAGCCTTGACTGCCTCTAGGTCGTTGTAGGGGGCGGTCAGCGTGGCACTGGTGGCAGCCTTGGGCACCCCCGGCGAATCTGGCAGGCCCAGCGTGGCTACCCCCGAGCCGGCCTTGACCAAAAACATGTCCGCATGGCCGTGGTAGCAGCCCTCGAACTTGATCACCTTTTCCCGCCCGGTGTAGGCCCGCATCAGGCGCAGCGCCGCCATGCAGGCTTCGGTGCCGGAGTTGACAAAGCGCACCATCTCCACGCTGGGCACCGCCTCGATCACCCGCTCGGCCAGCTCGTTTTCCAAAACGCAAGGGGCGCCAAAGCTGGTGCCTTTCTCCAGGGCCCGCCGCAACGCCTCGATCACCTCGGGGTGGGCGTGGCCGACAATCGCCGGCCCCCAACTGCCGATGTAGTCGATGTACTGGTTGCCATCCACATCCCAGGCGTAGGCGCCGGCAACGCGGTCGAAGACGACGGGATCCCCGCCCACCGACTTAAAGGCACGCACCGGAGAGCTGACGCCCCCCGGCATAAGCTGCTGCGCCCGTGCAAAGATCTGCCTGGAGCGGCTGGTGTTAAACGAGCGAGTGGGGAGAGTGCTGGTCATACTGGGAGCTGTTCAACGCATCTTCTAGGCTAGCAGGCAAGGAGACCTGCTGCCCTCTCTTTTGGTTTTAGTTACTTGGGCTTCCTTCTGGGGGATCCACCCACCGCCCATCGGCTTTGATGAGCTCGATCAGCGCCTGGACGCCCTCCGACTCGGGCACCTTCTTCACCTCCTCCTTTCCGCGGTAGAGGGAGATGTAGCCGGGGGTTTTCCCCACATAGCCGTAGTCGGCGTCGGCCATTTCCCCCGGCCCGTTGACGATGCAGCCCATGACGGCAATGTCGAGGCCCACCAGGTGCTGGGTTGCGGCCCGCACCTTCTGCAGTACTTCCTCCAAGTTGAAGAGGGTGCGGCCACAGGAGGGGCAGGCCACATATTCCACCATGGTTTTGCGCAGGTTGAGGGCCTGCAAGATGCCGTAGGCCACCGGGATCTCTTTTTCCGGGGCTTCGGTTAGGGAAACCCGAATGGTGTCACCGATCCCCTCGGCCAGAAGCGTCCCGATCCCCACTGCCGATTTGATGCGGCCATATTCTCCATCGCCGGCCTCGGTCACCCCCAAGTGGAAGGGGTAGTTCAGGCCCAAGGCATCGAAGCGGCGGGCCGCCAGCCGGTAGGCCGCCAACATCACCTGCGGACGGGAAGCTTTGAAGGAAAGAACTACGTTGTGGAAGTCTTGCTCGGCGCAAATCTCGGCATATTCTAGGGCCGACTCCACCATGCCCTCTGGAGTGTCTCCATACATGAAGAGCATGCGCTCGGCCAGGGATCCGTGGTTGACGCCGATGCGCAGGGCTTTGTTCTGAGCTTTGAGGGTCTGCACCAGGGGGGTGAAGGTTTCGCGGATCTTATTGCGGATGGCCTCCAGTTCGGCTTGGGTGTACTCGGTGCGACCGGGCTGCGGCTTTTCCAGGACGAACAGACCCGGGTTGATGCGCACCTTGTCCACGTATTGGGCGACCTCCAGGGCGATCTTGATGCCGTTGTGGTGGACATCGGCCACCAGCGGCACCGGCTTGTAGGTTTGGATCAGCTTGCTCCGAATCGCCTCCATCGCCTTGGCATGGGCCATGCTGGGAACGGTAACCCGCACGATCTCCGAGCCCGCCTCGTGCAGACGACGGATGGCCGCCACCGCCGCATCGATGTCGAGAGTGTCTTCGTTGATCATGGACTGCACCACCACCGGGTGCTGGCTGCCGATCAACACGTTGCCTACGGCTACGGTGCGGGTAGGACGACGGGGGTAGACCGGTTCTGGGTAGGGCTGCTGAGAGGGCGCGTTGGGCCGATCTAGAGTCTGCATGGCTTGCTAAAAAAGGGCTGCTCTAGCTTGATTGTAGGCCGAAATGCCAGCAAGACCGAGGATCTCCCCGCTTGGCCCACAGCTCCGACCCCCCGGCTTTGGCTAAAAAGCGCGGCACAGGTCTAGGGGTAGAAGGCGCAAACGAGCTGACTTCTCGGACAAATGGCGCAATAAAGAAAAGTCAAGCCAATCAACTGCCCCAGGGGAGCAGGATCACTCTCGATGAAGCCGTCCTAGCCGCACAAGCCGCACAATTTGCTAGAAACTAGGGTGTCGGTACTCCCTTTGTCAAGCTGGGCAAACTCCCCTGCCATTCTTGCCAGGGGGACGGTGGCTTTGAAGCAAGCCCGCCTGCCTTGGACGGCAACAGGGTGTCAAAGCAAAACACCCTGAGTTCCAAGATGAGCCGTATGCACCTGGGAGCTCTAGAGGGAGAGAGAGCAATCCCCGGTTAGCGGTATAACCTCGGTCTCAAAGGTTTCTAGAGAAATCCCTCCGCACGAGCAGGCAGCGTTTTGGCTAGGGCCGATAAGCAGGAATTAAAATGCTCCCCTTGGGCTGGCGCGAGGGCGTCCTTTGCGGCCAAGTCTGAGGTGGAGGCAAGCCGCCCCTGAAAACGGCACTCAAGGGCCTAGGGGAACTGTCTACAGGGAAAGAGGCAACTGCCGGCGCTGAGGGTGCTCTTGGAGCCGCTCAGCATCTGTCCTAGCGGAGAAGACAGGGCTTCAGCCCTCCGATTCCGTGGGCTGATCCCTGAGGAGGTGGCTGCGAATAAAGTCTTTGGGCGTCACGCTTTCCACAAACTTATGGAAGGCCTCCCGCTCTGCCTCGTCGGCATCTTGGTTCATCGGGATCGAAGCTTCCGCAATCACCTCTTCTACGGTCCAGATGGGGGCATGGGCCCGCAAGGCAAGGGCAATGGCATCGCTGGGGCGGCAGTCGATCTCCTGCTTTTTATCGCCGCAGACTGTAACAAGCACTGCATAGAAGGTGTTGTCCAGCAGCGCGTGGATGATAACCCGCTCCAGCTTGATCCCCCAAGCTTTCCAGGAGTTCAGAATAAGGTCGTGGGTCATGGGGCGGAGGGGCTTTTGGTCGTCCAGCGCCTGCAGAATGGCGTTGGCCTCCGCTCTTCCTACCCAGATGGGTAGGGCACGCCGCTCATGGGTATCGCGCAAGATGACAATGGGAGCCTGGTTGACAGCGTCGACCGCGATCCCAGCCACATGCATCTCGATCATGAGCACTCGCCTCCAGCCTTCAGACCTCGATCGTATCCACTGGTAGCAAACTTTGGCAACACAGCATGGGCTCGGTTCGTACATCACTTGAAGTGGCCCTCATCGGTGGCACCAGCGAAAGCCGCAGCTTGGCCCACGTCCTCAGCCATGAGGGGATCCCTTGGATAGCCACCGTCACCACCGAGGGCGGAAGAAGGCTGTATCGGGATCTGCCCGGCCAGGTGGTGGTGACGCGATTTTCGCCGCCATCTTTGGCACAATTCCTACAGGAACACGGGATCCGCGTGCTGGTAGATGCTTCCCATCCCTTCGCCCAGGAGATCTCGCAACTGGCCATGCAGGTGACCGCCCAACTGGGGATCCCCTACCTGCGCTACGAGCGCCCCCCGGTGGCGTTGGATCCCTGGGTACAGGTGGCGCCGGACTGGCAGGCGGTGCTCACGGATGGCGTACTGGCGGGGCGGCGGGTGCTGCTGACGGTGGGGGTGAAGGCATTGCCCCTGTTTGGGCCCTGGCAGGATCGCTGCCAACTGTGGGCGCGGGTGCTGCCGGAGTCGGTTCCCCAAGCGGTGCAAGCCGGGATCCCTGCCGAGCGGGTGATCGGAATGCGCCTGCCCCTCAGCTTTGAGCAGGAACTGCGGCTTTGGCAGAGTCTAGATCCTCAGGTAGTCATCAGCAAGGAGTCTGGAGAAGCGGGTGGGCTGGCCGTCAAGCAGGCAGTGGCCAAAACCCTGGGGATCCCGCTGTGGGTCATCCGGCGGCCACCCTTGCGCTATCCCTGGTGCAGCCAGGATTTGACAGCGGTGGTGCAGGAGTGCAAGCGCCGACTGGCCGGAGCTCACGCTCAAACAAATCAAAACGGCTCCTCGGCGGGCAGGTCAGCCTCCCGGTCTTGACGGGATCCCAGGAGTTCGAGGCGATCTACGGCAATGACGGGTCTTTGGCGATCCTCACCGGTGGATTTGTCTTTCCAGCGATCGAACTTGAGGCTGCCGGTTACCCCAATGAGGCTGCCCTTGCGCACATATTCTCCGGCCACCTCGGCGGTGCGCCCCCACAGCTCTAGGTTGAACCAATCGGGCTTGTCTTCGCCTTTGCGGAAGCGGTTCACCGCCAAGCTAAAGGTACACACCACCCTGCCCGACTCAAAGTAGCGCACCTCCGGATCCATGCCGGCTCGCCCCACCAAGGTCACCAAGTTCAGGCTCATGGGCTTTTCTCCAGACAGTCTGCAGCTTTCAGCCTTTAGTTGTAGCGCTTGCAAGGGATCCCTGTCATCTTGGCAACGACAGTCTCAGCCGATCCCGTCAGCGGGCCGTAGGCCTTGCGGATCTGAGCTGGGGGAGAGTCTTCAGGATATCTCCCGATTCTCCTGCGGGGATCTCGGTTGATCGGGAAGAAGAATCTTTGCTCTCATGGACTGGGTGGTTGCAGGGGGGGCGCTGATCGTGTTGCAAAGATTTACAATATCAGAAGCTCCAGAGCACCTGCCGGCCTAGGCCCCTGATCCCGACAGACAGATTGCCACCGGCCAGCAAGAAGGGCTCATCACTGCAAGAGGACGCATTCAGCACCAGTTCCTATGGAATTCATCTACGCATACGCCTGGTTGATCCCCGTTTATCCGTTGGTGGCGGCTTTTTTACTCGGCTTGGGCATTTTGCTGTTCAATGCCTGGACAAGGGCCAACCGCTCTCTGGCCGCCTTCTTGAGCGTGTTTGCGACGGGAACGGCGATGGTTCACGCCTTTGCCCTCTTGGCCGGCCAAGTGCAGGGCCATGAGACCGTTCTCAAAACCCTCACCTGGGCTCAGGCGGGCTCCTTCTCCCTGGACATGGGCTTTGTGGTGGATCACTTGAGCGCCATGATGCTGGTGGTGGTAACCACGGTGGCCTTTCTGGTGCAGATCTACTCCGACGGCTACATGGCCCACGACCCTGGCTATGTGCGTTTCTACGCCTACCTGAGCCTGTTTGCCTCCTCGATGCTGGGCCTGGTGGTCAGCCCCAACCTGGTGCAAATCTATGTCTTCTGGGAGCTGGTGGGGATGTGCTCCTACCTGCTGATTGGCTTTTGGTACGAGCGGCAGGCAGCGGCGGAGGCAGCCCAGAAGGCGTTTGTCGTCAACCGGGTGGGGGACTTTGGGCTGTTGCTGGGCATTTTGGGCTTCTACTGGATTTCCGGCACGTTTGGGTTCGAGGAGCTGGCTCGCAATGTGGAGCAGATGGTGGCCAACGGCGCGGTGAGCAGCAGCTTGGTTGCCCTGTTTGCGGTGTTGGTGTTCTTGGGCCCGGTGGCCAAGTCGGCCCAGTTCCCGCTGCACGTGTGGCTGCCGGATGCCATGGAAGGCCCCACGCCCATTTCGGCCCTCATCCACGCAGCCACGATGGTGGCCGCCGGGGTGTTCCTGTTGGCGCGCATGTTCCCGCTGCTGGAAGGGATCCCACCAGTCATGGACCTCATCGCCTGGACAGGGGCGGGCACGGCCTTTTTGGGGGCCAGCATTGCCATCACCCAAAACGACATCAAAAAGGGCCTGGCCTACTCCACCATTTCCCAGCTGGGCTACATGGTCATGGCCATGGGATCCGGTGCCTATGGGGCAAGCTTGTTCCACCTGATGACCCACGCCTACTTCAAGGCGCTGCTCTTCTTGGGCTCTGGCTCTGTAATTCATGGCATGGAGGCGGTGGTGGGCCACGACCCGGTCTTGGCCCAGGACATGCGCCTGATGGGAGGGCTGCGCAAGTTCATGCCCGTTACGGCCTTCACGTTTTTGATCGGCACGCTGGCCATCTGTGGGATCCCGCCCTTTGCCGGCTTTTGGTCTAAAGATGAGATTTTGGCCGCGGTTTTTGAGCGCAACCCGGCCCTCTGGGGGGTGGGCTTCCTCACGGCGGGGATCACCGCCTTCTACATGTTCCGCATCTACTTCCTCACCTTTGAAGGGGAGTTTCGCGGCACCAACCTGAAGCTGCGGCAGGAGGTGGCCGTCAGCCAAGGCCGACCGCTGCCGGCTTTTGCCTACGCGTTTGCCGGGAAAGAGGCGGCCTATGGTCCCGGAGCCATGAACATTTACGAAAAGCCCCAGCCCAGCAGCCATCCCGAAGCTGGGGGAGAGGGACACGAAGGGCATGGCCACGCTGCCGAGCCGCATGAATCTCCGGCATCGATGACGATTCCGCTGGTGGCGCTGGCCGTTCCTTCCGTGCTGATCGGCTTGGTGGGCACTCCCTTTGCCAACTTCTTCGAGGCTTTCATCCATGCGCCTGGTGAGTCTGCAGCAGAAACTGGTTGGGCCCAGGTGGCCGCCGAGTGGCAAGCGGTGCTGGCCGGCCACTTCGATTGGGCAGAGTTTCTGATCATGGCGGGCAGCTCGGTGGGCATTGGGCTGATCGGCATTGCCCTGGCGGGTCTTATCTACTGGCAAAAACGTATTGATCCCAGCACCTTCCCCCAAAGTCTGCAACCCCTGTACTACTTCTCCCTCAACAAGTGGTACATTGACGACCTCTACGAGCGGGTCTTTGTGCGGGGCACCCGCTTTGTGGCGCGGGAGGCCTTGGAGGTGGACAGCCGCATTGTGGATGGGGTGGTCAACTTGACGGGCCTGGCGACCATGGTCGGCGGCGAAGTGATGAAATATCTGGAGAACGGCAAGGCGCAGTTTTACGCTTTGATCATCTTTGCGGCGGTGGTGGTGATGGTGGTGCTTTCTGGGGTTGGGGTCTAGCCCAGGAGCTCGGTTGCTGCTGATCAAGGTTTTGCCATCAGCAGTAAACTAACCGGCTCCGACCGCCCCCCTCAATCCCCTCGTATACGGGGGGCAGGGGGGCCGGGGGGCAAGTCTTCCAAGGCAATAGGACTGTTGGTTGCCTGCGCCCTACAAACAATCGCTTTGGAGAGGCAGTGATTCACCCAAGCCTGAGAGCGTCTCTCCCTGCCAGACAGCCGCTGAGCGACCGAAGTACACGCGCCCTTGTCATTCGACTCTCCGCACAACACCGGAGCGCACCCTGCATTGCACAGTTTCTCGGATGCCACCCCGCCACTGTCCTCAACGACCTCAAGCGAGGGCAACAGCGTTGCTGCGATGGGCTTGCGGACGGCAAAGCACTTGGCGCTCCCCCAAAAGTTACCCCTGGGGTGAAGGCTTACCTTGTCACCCTGCCTGCCGAAAACTGCATCTAGGCAGCCACGCAACTGCAAGTGCATCTCTTCACACTCACCCGACACTTGAAGCAGCTCTACGGCGCCGCTGTTGAGGCCCAGATCCTGGGGCAGTTGCGCCAGCAGCTCGACTCGGCTGCTGCAAGGGAGGAGGCGGCTCTATGCCGAAGCTGTAGCCCACCTGGCGCACAGTGTGAATGAGGCGGGGTTGGTGCGGATCGCGCTCCAGTTTCTTGCGCAGGGAGAGGATGTGGGTATCGATGGTGCGGGGGTTGGCGGTGGAATCGGGCCAAGCCCGCTCCAGCAGCTCCTGCCGCGAGAGAGGATCCCCATCGGCCTGGATCAGCACCATCAGCAAGCTAAACTCCTGCGGGGTGAGGTCGATGCCTTGGCCGGCCAGGGTGACGCGCCGCTGCACCAGGTCGATTTTCAGATCCCCATACTGCAGGAAGGTGGGGGGAAGGCTGCGCCGCAGCCGACGGGTCAGGGCCTGAATGTGAGCATCCAGAAGGGGCAGACTAAGGGGCTTGGTGAGGTAGTCGTCTGCGCCTGCCTTCAGCCAAGCGATGATGTCGGCTTCCGCTCCCTGTTGGGAGAGGAGCAAGATCAACACATCGCAATGGCGATGCGCCCACCGGCATAGTTGGAGTCCGGCACGGCTGGACAGCTCCGCATCCAAAATTAAGAGGTGGACAGGCTGCTGTTGCAGCAGGGTTTTGGCTTGGCGAATGGTCTCCGCTTCCCAAACCCGGTGCCGTGCCTGTTGCAGATGCCAACCCAGCAAGCTGCGCAGATGAGGGTTGCCTTCTGCCAGCAAGATGTGCAAAGGTTGCATGGCTACTAGGTTGGATCCCGCCCTCATCATAGACAGCGGGCCACCTTCGGACAATGTTGTTCGCCCGCTACCGGTTGGACAGCCCTCTATCCAGACCATGGCCGATTCTCCATCCCCTATCTCCGAACGTAAGCAGGATCACCTGGACATTGTTTTGCGGCAGGACGTAAACGCCAGAGGGATCCGCACCGGATTTGAGCGGTTTTTCTTCGAGCACGTGGCGCTGCCGGAGCTGCTGCTGCCCGAGATCGATCTCAGTTGCCAGTTTCTGGGAAAACGCCTGCAGGCCCCTCTGCTGATTAGCAGCATGACCGGGGGGACAGACACTGCCCGGGAGCTAAACCTGTACCTGGCGGCTGCCGCTCAAGAGCTGGGCATTGCCATGGGGGTGGGATCCCAGCGGGCAGCTTTAGAACACCCGGAGCTGGCCCAGACTTACCAGGTGCGCCCAGTGGCTCCGGATATTCTGCTTTTGGCCAACCTGGGCGCTGTGCAGCTCAACTACGGCTATGGCCTGGAGCAGGCGCGACGGGCAGTGGAGATGATCGAGGCAGATGCGCTGATTTTGCACCTCAACCCGCTGCAGGAGGCGGTTCAGCCCCAGGGGGATCCCGACTGGCGCAACCTCTATCGCCGCATCGAGCAGTTGGTGAACCAGTTGCCGGTGCCGGTGCTGGTCAAGGAAGTGGGCAATGGCCTCAGCGCCCAAGTAGCCCGGCGGCTGGCCGAGTGTGGCGTGGCCGCCCTAGATGTGGCTGGGGCAGGGGGGACGAGCTGGAGCGAGGTGGAAGCCCATCGCCAGACCGATCCCCTCCAGAAACGCATTGCCCACAGCTTCCGGGACTGGGGGATCCCAACCGCCTTGGCCCTGCTGGAAATCCGCCGCTTCCTGCCCAACCTGCCCCTGGTGGCCAGCGGCGGCATCCGCACCGGCATCGATGCAGCCAAAGCCATCCGCTTAGGGGCCGATGTGGTCGGCATGGCCGCTCCCGCTCTCCACGCCGTCTCCCGAGGGCGGGCCCAGGCGGTGGTGGACAGCTTCCGAGCCGTGATCGAGGAGCTGAGGATCGCCGCTTTTTGCACCGGATCGGCCAACTTGGCGCAGCTACGGCAAGCGGCTTTGCGCTGGCAAGATACCTGGGATCCGCTGCCTCCTATCATGGAAAGGGGTTGAAATCAAATTCCCAACACCTGCCACAGGCTCACCTCCAACCCCAGGACGGCCGCCCCTGCCGCACTTGCTTGCAGCTCACAGGCTACGGCGTCGGGCCTCGGGGCGATAGTTCTCCGCAAGGAGACCCCCTCTTTCCCTGGCAAAAAAGTGCCTCTGGAAAGGCTTGGCAAAGGATATCTCCAGCCTCAGGCTTTGAAACGCCGTCTGCGAGGCCTGGGCGGTCTTGGGATCCCTTAGCTGGGGGCTGCCCCAGGAAGCCTTTAGGGAAAGTGCAACTGTCGGCTAATGCGCACCATAGGCCCCAGGCCCAATCGGGTCGGGTTGAGCGCCTGCATCTCAAACAGGGCCAGAATGTGGCGTACCTGCAGCTCTGGCCGGTTGGAATTTACCCCCATCGCCACCACCAGGCCACAATAGCCGCCCGTCTCGCGGCAACGCCGCTCCCAGCGCCTGCGAGCTTTGGCGTGCACGGGATCGTCCTCGGGAAACTCTGCAAACAGGTGCAGGTCGCGGTTGCCCGTTTGGACAATTTCCAAGTCGTAGCGGCTGCCGGCAAAGGGATCCACCCCTGTGTTAAAACAAACACCCTGGGGCCCCCCTTCGCCGCGCAGGTTTTCGATCAATTGCTTGGCCTTGGGGCGGGAGGTGCGCACGATCACCACCGGCAGCCCTTCACCCCTTGGCACCAGCTTACTCTGGGGGAGAGGATGCCATTGCCCTGTGCGGCGCAGCGCCTCTACGGTGGCCCAGGGCAGCACGCCCAGGCTAAGCTGCGCACCCTCAGGCACCAGATCATCTCGCAGCAGGGTTTGGGTGTGCTCTTCTTCGTCTCCTTCTAGCTCCAGAAGTTCTACAGCCAAGTCGGGCAAGGTGCGCACTTGCACCGAGAGGGTTTCCCCTGGGGCCTGGGGGTTGGGAATGCGATACCGCCCCTGACAGGGTTGGAAATCCTCTTCCAGCTTGCGGCGGTACTGCTTCAAAAAACGATGCAAGGCCTCCAAAGCCACCGCCACAGCCGCCGCCTCATCTTCCTGCAAAACAACGCGCAGGCCCTCGAGAGGGTGGATGGTGCCGAAGTTCGGCTCGATTTCTTCGGGATCCAGATCGGCCAAGTCCAGGTCTGATAGCTCGTTGAGTTCGGGATTGCGAGCTTGAAAGGTGAGATAGAGACAATCTTGCCTGAGGAAGGCTTCCTCCATCTCCTCGGAAGTCTCTGGTTGGCCCGCGTCCTGGCGAAACCGTTTGAGGGAGTGCAGCGAGCGATAAAAAAGAACCCCGTACTCCATCCCCAGCCGCCCCATGACCGAGACGTAGAGGGTTTCAATATCCCAGCGATTTAGCTCGATCGCCAAGATTTGGTGATCCTCTAGATAGTCCCAGGGGGCATCTTGCCAGAGGGTGAGGGCTTTGCCGGCCAGCAGCTTCGCGTAGTTCTCCGGCAGCGGCGGCGGGATCCCCTCACTGGCCTCTGCAAAGCTCTGCAGGATCTCGTCGATTAGCGGCAATTCCGGCTGGCATTCCACTTTGATGTCCAGCTCGTGCAAAATGCCGCGCAGGAAAAACTGCACCTCCCGATCCCGCACGACGACCTTTTGCGGACGAGCCGGCAAGGCAGCATTGGGCCGCTCCATAGCCATGATCAAGGTTCGCACCATCGGCTCCAAGCCGGAGCCAGCAGGCACCACCTCCATGGCCCGCACCACGCCCTGAACGCCATCCACCCATAAAATGCACTCCCCCTCAGCCAAGCCGGCGGAGATCTGGGATCCCAGGGCTAGCGAACCTGGTAGGCGGTGGCAATCCCCTTCCCATACCGAGGACACCTGGGGCAGCTTTTGCAATCGACGAACTGTAGCGGCTGGCAGACCCGACATAGACATCTAGAGCAAACAAAGGAACAAATTGGCAGATACCCTGCGCGGGGATCTGAGGGGGTGAGGATGAAGGATCCCCCTGAAGTCAATCTAACCAAACTGCCAGAGTCAAAGCTGAGTGACTGAGCCGCCTGCCAAGCTGATGGTCAGACTCGAACTGACGACCGCTCGATTACAAGTCGAGTGCTCTACCAACTGAGCTACATCAGCAATTTAGCTCTACCGATTCTAGCATTCTCTCTTGGGAAGTTGTCCCCCAGCCGCTGGCTTGCTTCGGGGGGCAAGAGGCGGGGGATGCTTTCTTGACCCAGAGGCCCACCCCCCTCCCAGAGGGAGAGGGGAAGGGAGCTTAGCCTCAACTTGGCAGGACGGCTACTGCTGCTCCGCTGCCGGTTGGGCAATGGGGGCCAAGTAGATCACCAAGGCTCCTGCGAGAAAGCCCAGGATGTTGCGCACCAGCGGGAGCCAATCCTGGGTGCGGGTGATCACCGGGCCGATGCCGAAGGCCCCAAACAAAATGAACCACAAGGGAGAGATAAGCAAAGCCCAACGCCAGTTAAACAGCTCCTCCGCGTGGCGGGGTTTGCCGGCAAACCCGAAGACGATCCCGCCCAAGATAGAGGTGAGCAGCGTCAGGATCCACTGCTCCTGCGGCAGTCCGGGCACCACACGGCAGCCCCCTTGGTGAAAACAGCGATCCAAAACGTCAACGGTTTCCAAAATGGCGCGCTGAGTGCCGTGCTCTCGCACGTAGAACTGGTTGCCGAAGCGAGATTGCAGCTCAATCCAAAAGGTACGCGGCAGGATCTCCCGCACCGCGTCTCCCACGTTAAAGGCCAGCAAGTTGCCTCCCCTGGGATCGGCCACCATCAAAACGCTGCGCTCGTTCAGGCCCCAGTACTCTTTCACTTGGCGGCCTGGGGTTTGGTCAAACTGGGTCAGCACCCGCAGCTTCCAGCCCGTTTCTTCCTCCAACCGGTTCAGATGCTCGGCCAGTTGTGCTTCCTGATTGCTGGTCAACTGATCCGCCAAATCCAAAACCGGCACCGGCGGCTGCGGCAACTCCATCTCCACCACTGGCAAAGCAGGCTGGGCCCAGAGCGGGGATCCCCCACCTAGCCAAATCCACAGCCCCAGGCAAAAGCTTGCCCCGACGCGCAGTATCCGTTGCCATCCGATGCTCATGCTGGTTCCTCTCTTGGCTGTGATGACGAGATACTGAGAACTGGTGTTAAGAAGTATTTCAAGTTCTTACAGATCCATCATGCATCGGGACAAATCGTTTGGCCAGAGGGATCCCTTTTTCTGGGTTTTCTGAGTGGCCCCCGAAAAAGTTGGCAACAGGAACAGGCTCGTGACGCAGCGTGCTGATTTTCTGGTCAATTGCCCATCCAGAGGGCATACTGGTGGCAACAATTTTGGATCCCGAGGGCGTGCATGATGAACTTCAGACGCTGGTTGGGTCTCTGCTGCGCTGGCCTGATGGCACTGCTGCTGACGGCCTGCGGCAAGGGATCCACCCCCTACGACAGCATCGTGGTCAACTTTGTCAACACGGCCACTCCCACTGAGATCGCTGCTCTTGCCAAAGCCTACAATTTGCCGCTGCGACCCAGCAGCAACAGCGCTTTTGCCCGCCAGGAGGCTATCTACCTGTTCGATGTGGATGCGGAACATCCAGGAGCCACACGGCGGCTCATCAAACGGCTCTCGCGGGAAGCCCTGGTCGAGTATGCCCACCCCAATTACCAATTTCAGGCGGCTTTTGTGCCCGACGATCCCCTCTATCCCCAGCAATGGAACCTGCGAGCCATCCGCATGCCGGAAGCCTGGGACATTTCCCAGGGAGAAGGGGTGACGGTAGCCGTGGTGGACACCGGGGTGACGCGGGTGCCGGATCTGGCCCAAACGCAATTTGTGCAGGGCTACGACTTCGTGGACGACGATGAGGATCCCACCGACCTCAACGGCCATGGCACTCATGTGGCCGGCACCATCGCCCAATCCACCAACAACACCCTAGGCGTGGCCGGGGTTGCCTTCAAGGCCAAGATCATGCCGGTGCGGGTGCTGGATGCCAATGGTTTTGGATCCCTGTCAGACGTGGTGGAAGGGATCCGCTATGCTGCCGACCACGGCGCCACGATCATCAACCTCAGCCTGGGTAGCCGCGCTTCGGCCCGACTGATGGAGGAGGCCGTAGCCTATGCCCACAGCAAAGGGGTGACGATCATCGCCGCCGCCGGCAACGAAAACTCAAGCCAGGTGAGCTACCCGGCCCGCTACCCGCATGTCATCGCCGTCTCGGCCACCGGGCCCGATGGCAGCAAAGCCCCCTACTCCAACTATGGGGTTGGGGTAGATATCGCCGCTCCCGGCGGGGCCAAGACTCCCGAGCATCCTGAGCACGGCATTCTGCAGCAGACCATCAACCGACGCAACCCCAACGAGCCGGTCTTTGCCTACTTCCAAGGCACCAGCATGGCCACTCCCCACGTGGCCGGCGTAGCAGCGCTGATCCAGGCTCAGGGCATCAAAGATCCGGACAAGGTGGAAGAGGTGCTGAAGATGTCGGCCACCCCGGTGCCCGGCGACAAGCAGAACTTCTACGGCGCCGGTCGTCTGGATGCTGCCAAGGCGCTGGCCAGGGCCACCGGTCAGCAAGAGGAGAACCCCCTGCTGCTGTGGCTGAAGGACTTCCTGCAATACCTGAACAACAACGGCTACCTCAACCCTCGCTTCTGGTTTGACGGCGGCCCGATTGCCCTGGTGCCCAAGCTGCTGATGGTGGTGGGCGGCTACATCATCCTGGTGCTGATCCGCTGGTGGCTGGCTCCCAAGCCCATGCTGGCAACGGCGCCCCTCCTGGGAGGGATCCTGCTGGGCAGCGCCGGCCTCTTCCCGCTGCAGGGCCTGGCCATTGTGGGTGCCCCTCGCTGGCCCTTCCAATTGGCGGGGAGCTCCCTGCCGGAGCTGGGCACGGCCTTAGCCCAGACCAATGCCTTGAACCCCTTGTTTGCCAGCGTGTTGATCCCAGGGCTGTTGATGGTGCTGCTCCTGGGACATCGGCGCTGGCGTTGGGCGGTTGTCGGCCTCTCCATCGGCATGGCCTCCCATCTGCTTCTAGCTGGATCCCTGTTCTATGAGGGGGTACTATGGCTTGGATCCTCTGCTTGGCTGGGGCGCTCCTTCTTGCTTCTCAATGGTTTGCTCTGCCTGGGCCTGGCCTATTTGGGGGCGCAAGCCATCCTGGATTCCCAGCCCAGCAGCACCGGTTTAGCGCTGAGGAAGTGATGCAAGAATACAGCGGTACCATCGAGTTCCTGGATATCGAAGGGGGGGTGTGGGTGCTGACGCTCCCTTCCGGCCAGCACTACGCCCTCTTCCGCGCCCCCAAAGAGCTCTTACAAGAGGGGTTGGAAGTCACCATCCAGGGACAGCTCAAAGAAGATATGGTGACGGTGGCTCAGGTGGGGCCGGTCTTGGAGGTGAAGAGCTTCCGGACGCAGCCCTAGCTAACCCGATAAACAGCCTGGGATCCCCGCCTGGGGATCCCGATTTTTTTAGAGAGCTTGCTGCGGCTGCAAGGCAGCACCCGCCTTGATTGAAAGCTTGACTAAAACTCGAACCGTTGCATCCCTGCCGTTACCGGATCGAAACCGGCGGGGAAGCAGGTGTTGTGGTTGTACTGGGCTCCGCTTAAATTGGCTCCCTCCAAACAGGCTCCCTCCAGGTCGGCATAGCGCAGATCGGCACAGCGCAAGTCGGCATTGGCCAGATTGCTGCCGCGCAGGTTGGCATAGCGCAGGTTGGCCCCATGCAAGTCAGACCCGCGCAGGTCGGCCCGGCGCAGATCGACCCCCCGCAAGAAGGCGTACTCCAGACAAGATTGGGGAAAGTGACGCTCTCCTTGCCGGTAACGGCTGAGCAGCTCTGAGGCCCCCCGCAGCCCACATTGGGCAATGGTTTGAGTCATAATGCTTCTCCCAACTCAGACCCGATCCTTATATCTCCATCATCTCTACCCTTATTGGCCTGAATGGGTTTTGATCAAAGTTGCTTAACAAATAATTTTGGTTTTTTGGCAAGTTGTTCCCCCCAAGTCTTGCCTACAAGATCTATCCTCAGAGATAGCGGAAACTGCTCCAAACTTAGCTTTGCCAAGCAATATTTCTTAATTCTTTGTTGTGAAGGATGCTGAACAATTGGTCTTGTCTGCGGAGCCGCTCGCCCACTGCAAACTCTGCTAGGCATCTTGGTCCCAAGGGCTGGACATAATCAATCCAGCCGTCGCCTTCCCTTCTCTGCGGTTGGTCAAGCGCCCCATGGCTACAGCTTGCTAGGGCCCAGGGCCCGCTGTAAGCCACTTGCAGGAGTAGAGTCTAGTCGGCTCGAAACTGCGGAGCGAAGAAGTTCTTAATTTTTTTGTTCAAACTGTTCATCCTAGAGCACCATGCCGAAACGGAAGCGAATTGGGATCCTCACCAGCGGTGGCGATTGTGGCGGCCTCAACGCCGTCATCCGGGCGGTGGTGCGGCGGGCCCGCGACTATGACATGGAGGTTTACGGCATCAAAAACGCGACCGCAGGTCTGATGGCGCGACCGGTGGAAGCGGAGCTGCTGGACGTGAAGCGGGTTTCGGGCATTTTGCGCTATGGCGGCACCATTCTGGGTACGGTGAACAGGGGCAACCCCTTCGCCTATCCCATGCCCGATGGCAGCTTGGTGGATCGCTCGGCAGAGGTGATCACGGGTTACCACCGGCTGGGGTTGGATGCGCTCATTGGGGTGGGGGGAGATGGCAGCCTGGCCATTCTCCGGCAGCTAGCTTTGCAGGGGGATTGGAACTTTGTCGGGATCCCTAAGACCATCGACAACGATGTCGGCGCCACCGAGTATTCCGTGGGATTCAATACGGCTCTGAGCGTGGCGGTGCAGGCTCTGGATCAGCTCACCTACACGGCCATCAGCCACAGCCGCGTCATGGTCATGGAGGTGATGGGGCGGGATGCCGGTCACATTGCCCTCAGCGCTGGCATCGCCGGGGGGGCGCATGTGATCCTGATCCCGGAGATCCCCTACAAGCTGGAAAACGTCTGCAAAAGAATCCTCGACCGCAAAGAGCGGGGCAACAATTTCAGCATTGTGGTGGTGGCGGAGGCTGTTCGCACCGAGTCGGGAGAGCCGGTGACCTACACCAACAGCCTGGGGCAGTCTCTCTACGGCGGTATTGGCTATTACATCGGCAACGAGATCGCGCTGCGCACCGGCATCGAGACGCGGGTGATGGTTTTGGGCCATCTGCAGCGGGGAGGCACCCCTTCTCCTTTGGATCGTCTGCTGGGGGCAGCTTTTGGGGTGGCGGCTGTGGACTTGATCGCCCAGGGCAAGTACGACCGCATGGTGGCCTGGCAAAATCGGCGCGTGGTGGATGTGCCCCTGGCAGAGGCCATCGCCCAGTACCGGCGGGTGGAGGTGGATGGGGCTTTGATCGCCACGGCTATCGGGCTGAATACCTATGTGGGCGAGGTGGATCCGCAGCTTTTGCGCAGGTTTTCCCCCTGATCAAGCTCTGCCACCACCGATTCACCCCAGTCAGGAGTCGGGCTCTTGTGCGGTCGAAAGGGCCTTGCCCTCCCATCGGCCGACAGAGCGGCAGAAGGTTCTGGAAGAACAGCGGGATCCCATGGCCCGGCGAGCCGTCCCCAGCTATCGGGATGCGGGGTCTAGGTGCCGAGAACGGCCTGCAGAGCCCCCACATCGCAGTAGTACACCTGGTGCGGGTGGGTATATCCCTTGAGCTGAACCGCCTGCTGCGCAAAGCAGGTAGCTGCCTGTCCCAGTTGTTGCGCCAAGCAGGTATAGGTGTCGTGGCTGATGGCCAAGTCGGCGTTGAGGGTGCGGGTAACACTCTCGATGCGAAAGGCCAAATTGACCGTATCGCCCAGGGCGGTGTATTCCTGGCGGGTGTTGTTGCCCACCTGGCGCACAATGGCCGAGCCGGTGTTGACGCCCGCCCCCAGGCGCAGGGGAGAAGGCAGCGGAAACTCGCCGTTCAGTTGCTCGGTCATCTGAAACAGCTTCACCATGGCCCGCAAAACCGACTTCACGTCGAGCTCGATCCCCACTTGTTCAGCTTGTAAGGGATCCTCATTGGCCTGGGGCGCATGAAACCAGACGGCCATGATCGCGTCGCCGATGTACTTATCGACAGTGCCGCCGTACTGCTGAATGATATCTCCGCCGCGCCGGAACCAATCGCCCATCACCTGGGAGAGGAGGCGCTCGTCCAGTTGCTGGGTCAGTTGTCCGTAGCCGCGCACATCCACCACGGCCACCGAGATCAGCCAGCGGGTTTGCAAAACCAGGGTGTCCGACAGTTTGGCCGCAGGACTGGGTTCTGGGCTGGCCAGGGATCCGCTGTGGAACTCGAGCTGGGATTGTCCGAGGGTGAGGTGATCTCCATCTTGCAGCAGGGTGGGAATGCTGACGCGGCGATTGTTGACGAACGAGCCGTTGCGGCTGCCCAGATCGATGAGATAGATGCTGTTGTTGTCCAGGTATTGCAGCAGGGCATGTTGGCGGGAAACGCTGGGATCGGTCAGGACGATGGCGTTGTCTTCATCGCGGCCCAGCGTCCAAGCGGTCGCTCCGGCGAGAATGTACTTCCTCTGGCTGCCGTCCGGCTCTCTCAGGATCACATAGGGGGCGGTGGTGGCGGCAGGTTCGCCTGGGACGCTCATGGTAGAACGAGAGGTAGATGCGACCACACTCTAATACGATACTCCTCTTCTCCTCGGTTGAACTGCGGCTGGGCTGGGCTTGGCGGGGGGCTGGGCCTGCCAGTATCATTTTGTGTAGATACATTAAGGCCATATGGTGGATCCCTCCCATCCCATTCCTGCTGAGCAACAGCCGCTGCGGCAGTATGCAGAGCTGAGGGAGTCTTTTCCTTTTTCCTGGCCCGCTTTGGAGTGGATCCCCTATCTCAAGCGAATCTTCGCTGTTTGGGGGGTGGTCGTGCTGGCGGTTTCGCCGCTGGTCTGGGGCAGCTTTGCCGGGGATTGGGGCCACTTCGTCTCTGGGTCTGTGCTGGGGGCCAATGCCTTGCTCAGCCTGGTGTTGCTCCACCTCTACTTGGGATGGGCCTATGTGCGGCGGCGCTTGGTGCAGGCGCGGATCCCCTATGAAGAAAGTGGCTGGTACGATGGGGCGATCTACGCGAAATCGGACGAGGAGCTGGCGCAGCATCGGCTGATCGTCCACTATCAAATCGACCCTGTGTTGCAGCGCCTGCGACGTAGCTTGTGGGCTGTGGCCGGCCTGAGCGGGCTGATGGCTTTGCTTTGGCCCCTCTGGTAGAGATTGTCGGGCGGTGGTTAATCAGCTGTTGTTCGGGATCCCAAGCGGTGCACGTAACTTCTGACCTGGCTCAAACCTTGCGACCCACCGCCGTTGCCATCGGGAACTTCGATGGCTTGCACCTGGGCCATCAGAAAGTGCTGCAGCCCATTCGCGACTCCCTGCAGGGGGTGCGCACGGTTCTCACCTTTCATCCTCACCCCCAAGAAGTATTGACGGGGCGCAGGCAACTGTTGCTCACTCCCCCTGCCGAAAAGCTGGCTCTGCTGGCGCAGATGGGTTTTGAGCAGGTGGTGTTGCTCCCCTTCACTCCTGCCTTTGCCCGCCAGCCGCCCCAAGAGTTTATCCAAACAGTACTGGAACAGGGCTTGCGCGTTCGCCATCTCAGCGTCGGCTGGGATTTCTGCTTTGGCCACCGTCGCTCGGGCAATGCCCAAACTCTCCAGGCTTGGGGATCCGAGCGCTGCATTCCGGTGGAGGTGATCCCGGAGGCGCAACTGAAGGGGGAGCGGGTGAGCAGCTCTCGCATTCGCGCTGCCCTGGCTACGGGGGAGGTGGCGGCGGCAACGGAGCTCTTGGGCCGTCCCTACCGGCTGATCGGAGAGGTGGTGCCAGGGGATCGGCGAGGCCGAGAGCTGGGTTTTCCCACCGCCAATCTGCGCCTGCCGCCGGAGAAGTTTTTGCCCCGCGACGGGGTGTACAGCGTTTGGGTGAATGTGCCTGCTGAGGCGGCAGCCCTGCCTGGGGTGATGAACATTGGCCATCGGCCCACGTTTGCCGGGCTGCAGCACACCGTTGAGGTGCATCTGCTGGATTGGACAGGCGATCTCTACGGGCAAGAGGTGCAGGTGGCGCTGCAAGGCTTTATCCGCCCAGAGCGGCGGTTTCCCAGTGTGGCAGACTTAATCCAGCAGATCCGGCAGGATTGCCAAACGGCCCGCCAACAATTGGGCTTGGCCGAGCAAGTTGGCCTAGTCTAGAGGCCCTCCCCCTCGGCCCCTCTCCCAATCCCAAAAGGAGAGGGGGGCTAGGACGGGCCAAGCAGGGATCCCCACAACAAGGCTATCGCTTCCGACCATTCCACCGTAGCTCCGTAGGTGTCCCCTGTGTGCCCTCCCAACTGGCGGTAGAGCCAATAGCCCACGGCCAGGGCTCCCAGGGCGGATCCCAGCGTCCAAAGCAGCAAAGGCCGCCAAGCCAGGAGCCCGGCCCAGCCCACCCCCCCGCTGATGGCCAGCAACAGCAGCGTGCCCGGCCACAGGGATCCCGGCAGGGAAGTGGAGTCTTTGAGGAAGCGGGCGGATCCCTGGTCGCGCAGATAGGGGTATAGGACAATGGCGAGCAACTGGCCCCAGCGCCCCCAGGCCGGCACCAAGAGCAAGAGAGGCCAGACCTGCAGGCTGCTCAGGGCAGCAAATTTCAGCAGCAACACCAGCACCAAGGCGAGCACCCCATAGGCCCCGGTGTGGCTGTCCCTCATCACCTGCAGGCGGCGGGATAGCCCGTTGACGGCTGGCCGTTCCGCGTCGGCAAAGCTTTTGGGGACGTTGACCGCCAACCCATCGGCAGTGTCAGCCACCCCATCCAGGTGCAGCCCGCCGGTTAACAGCACCCACAGAGCCACGAGCAAAGCTGCTCGCACCGGCGGCGGGAAAATCTGCAGCAAAAGCGCCGCCAGGGTGAGGATCCCGCCCAACAGCAGGCCCACCGCCGGCAGCCAGGCGGCAATGCCCTCAAACTGTAGCCCGCCCGCCCGCCCCAAAGGCAAGGCAGTGTAGAAGGTCAGGGCTGCCCAGAAGCGCCGCAATTGTTCAGGACGCTCAAAACAACGTTGATCAGCTAAGAATCATCCCGAAGGGTTCGCTCCACCACAATGGTCAGCTTGGCCACCAGAGCCCCGATCGCTCCCACAGCCGCCAACACCGGGAACAGAGCCGCCCCCAACACCCCTGCCGCCACGCCTACGCCCAGAGGGATCTCGATCAGCGTCTGCCCTTCGGCATTTTTGATCAGAATGCGGCGAACATTGGCCTCCTCGATCAGCTCGCGAATTTTGGCCAACAGCTCGTCCCCGCTGATCTTAAACTCCTCCACGTGGTACTCCACCTGGGCCGGAGGTACATCCTTGGCCTCTATGTCGGCCTTCTCAGGAAAGTTGGGATCCGGCGTCTCATTGGGGTTCATGCTGAAGAGGCTCCACACGTCGGTTGGCAGCGGCAACTGAGTCCATCCTAAGACCGGATCCTAGCGGATGTACTCTTTCAACACACTGTTGCGATTGGGGTGGCGCAGCTTGCGCAGCGCCTTGGCCTCGATCTGCCGGATCCGCTCGCGGGTCACATTGAAGATCTGGCCGATCTCCTCCAGGGTTTTCATGCGGCCATCGTCTAGGCCGTAGCGCAGCTTCAACACATCCCGCTCGCGGGGGGTAAGAGTTTCCAGCACGCTTTCCAGATCCTCTCGGAGCAAAACCTTGGCCACCCGCTCCTCGGGGGTTTCCCCTTCCGACTCGATGAAGTCGCCCAGCCGCGAATCCTCTTCTTTACCGATGGGAGTCTCCAGAGAGATGGGAAGCTGAGCCGACTTGGCGATGAAGCGCAACTTCTCGATGGTAATCTCCATGCGGGTGGCGATCTCCTCTTCGGTCGGCCTGCGGCCCAGCTCCTGAGAAAGCTGCTTGGTGACCTTCTTGATGCGGGAGATGGTCTCGTAAAGGTGAACCGGCAGGCGAATGGTGCGCGATTGGTCGGCAATGGCGCGGGTGATGGCCTGGCGAATCCACCAAGTGGCATAGGTGGAAAACTTGTAGCCCTTCTCGTGGTCAAACTTTTCCGCTGCCCGGATCAGACCTAGGGATCCCTCTTGGATGAGATCCTGAAACGACAGGCCCCGGTTCATGTATTTCTTGGCAATGGAGACCACCAGCCGCAGATTGGACTGCACCATCTTTTCTTTGGCCCGTCGCCCCCGATGCAAGCGCCGCCGGAATTCGGGCAGGGACATCTTCACTTCTTCTGCCCACAGCGTCTCCGGTACCTCCTCTGGGTCGGACCAGAGGCCCATACGCTGGAAAACGGCCTCGCGAGCCCGCTCTAGCTCCAGCAGGTCGGCAATTTTGCGGGCTAGCTCAATTTCTTCATCTGCCCGCAACAGGCGGATACGCCCGATTTCCTGCAAATAGACGCGGATGGAGTCATCGGTGTAGGGTTTTTTCTTGCTGGCCGCTTTGCGCTTGGAACGGCCCTTGGCAGCGGCGGCAGCAGCATCGGCATCCTCCTCGAGGGACTTTTCGTCGTCCTCATCATCCTCATCAAAAGCATCAGTGTCACTGGCATCCAGTTCCGTCTCGAGGGGATCCACCTCATTGTCCGCATCCAGAGGGATGGAGGATGAACTTTCCAGATCCGGTTCGAGAAGAGCCGTATGACCAGACTGCACCAATTCCTTTGCTTGAGCCATGCTGAGTTCCTCGTAACTTTAATCACAGACAACTGGAGGAGACTAAGGGGTTCTAGGCCCTGAAATGAGGGAAGCAGGTTCCAACTTTGCTGCGGCCCCTGACGCCAGATGGAGGGAGTCAAGTTCCGCAGACCCAAACCCCACTTGCGCCGGGCAAGCTCGCCCGCTTCTAGGCAACCGATCGCTCAGGCCAATCTCGAAGCAGATATCGCTCATAGGGTTTAACCGAACTGGCGCAAAACCCGTTTTGATGGGTAAAACCTCCTGAGATCTCGAAAGGCAAGTCTTTGGCTTTGCCTATCCCCTGGCACAATCCAGGCCACTTACTGAGAGGGCAGGATATTCAGCACCTCAATCACCCCAACCTATAAGGAGAAGAGCGCATTGCAGCCGCCAGCAAGCGACCTTGAGGAAGATCCCTGCAGGCAACTGTAGCCGTTCACACCAAAATGTCTTCCCTAAATTAGCCCGCCCTTGGGGAAACAGCAACGGGGCAGACGAAGAAAATCTTAACTTCACCCCACCCCGTCCCGGCTCTGAGATCCTGGTCTAGGGGATCCCTGGGTTGGCCTAGTCCGGGGAAGTGGCTCAATGCTACCTTAAATCAGACTACCTTAAAAGGAAAGGATCCCTGCCAGCGCCGCACCGCCTATGACCCATCCCTTCCTGCAGCATCTCCAGGAACGTGTGATCGTCTTCGACGGGGCAATGGGATCCTCTCTGCAAGCCCAGAACCTGACGGCAGCGGATTTTGGCGGGCCGGAGCTAGAAGGCTGCAACGAGATCCTGGTGCTGAGCAAGCCGGAGGCGGTGGAGCGGGTACACCGGGGCTTTCTGGAGGTGGGGGCCGATGTCATCGAGACCGATACTTTTGGCGCCACCTCGATCGTCTTGGCCGAGTACGGGATCGCGGAAAAAGCCTACGAGCTGAACGTGGCGGCAGCGCGCCTGGCCAAGCGGCTGGCGGCGGAGTTTTCGACGCCGGAAAAGCCTCGCTTTGTGGCCGGCTCCATCGGCCCCACCACCAAGCTGCCCACCCTAGGGCACATCGGTTTTGACGAGATGCGGGCCAGCTACGCCGAGCAGGTGCGGGGCCTGATCGACGGGGGGGTGGATCTCCTCATCATCGAGACCTGTCAAGATATCCTGCAGACCAAGGCGGCGCTGGTGGCCGTGCAGCAGGAGTTTGCCCGGCGCGGGATCCGCCTGCCGCTGGTGGTGTCTCTGACCTTTGAGGTGCAGGGGACGATGCTGGTGGGCACGGAGATCGGGGCGGCGCTGGCCATCCTGGAGCCCTACCCCATCGATGTGCTGGGCCTCAACTGCGCCACCGGGCCGGACAAGATGGCTGAGCACATCCGCTACCTCTCCCGCCATTCTCCCTTTCCCATCTCCTGCATCCCCAACGCCGGCCTGCCGGAAAACATCGGCGGCAAGGCCCACTACAAGCTCACGCCGGAGCAGTTGCGCTTCCACCTGGAGCACTTTGTGCGGGATCTGGGGGTGGCGGTGGTGGGGGGCTGCTGCGGCACCCGCCCGGATCACATCGCCGCTTTGGTGGAGGCTGTGCGGGGGCTGCGGCCCAAACGCCGCTCCGTCGAGCGCATCCAGGCTGCCGCTTCCATCTATGCCCCTCAGCCCTACCTGCAGGAGAACTCTTTTTTGATCATCGGCGAGCGGCTCAACGCCAGCGGCTCCAAGAAGATGCGGGAGCTGCTGAATGCCGAAGATTGGGACGGCCTGGTGGCCCTGGCGCGGGAGCAGGTGCGGGAGGGATCCCACATCTTGGATGTCAACGTGGACTATGTGGGCCGGGACGGGGTGCGGGATATGCGGGAGCTGGTCTCGCGGCTGGTGACCCAGATACCCATTCCCCTGATGCTGGATTCCACCGACTGGCAGAAGATGGAGGCCGGCCTCAAGGTGGCCGGGGGCAAGTGCCTGCTCAACTCCACCAACTACGAGGATGGGGAAGAGCGCTTCTTCAAGGTGCTGGAGCTGGCCAAGACCTACGGCGCGGGGGTGGTCATCGGCACCATCGACGAGGAGGGCATGGCCCGCACCGCCGAGAAGAAGTTCCAGATTGCCGAGCGGGCCTATCGCCAGGCCGTTGAGTACGGGATCCCGCCCTACGAGATTTTCTTTGACCCGCTGGCTTTGCCCATCTCCACCGGCATCGAGGAAGACCGGGCCAACGGGGCGGCTACCCTGGAGGCCATCCGCCGCATCCGCCAGGCTTTTCCTGAGGCCCACATTCTCTTGGGCATCTCCAACATCTCCTTTGGGCTCTCGCCGGCAGCCCGCGTGGTCTTGAACTCGGTGTTTTTGCACGAGTGCCGCCAGGCCGGCCTGGATGCCGCCATCGTCAGCGCCGCCAAGATCCTGCCCCTGAGCAAGATCCCGGAAGAACAGCAGCAGGTGTGCCGGGATCTGATCTGGGATCGGCGCCAGTTCAACGCTGAGGGCATCTGCACCTACGATCCCCTGGCGCGGCTGACGGAGCTGTTTGCGGGGGTTTCCGGGCAGGAGCTGCGGGCGACCGGATCCCTGGCCAAACTGCCCTTGGAGGAGCGGCTGCGGCGGCACATCATCGACGGCGAGCGCATCGGCCTGGAGGAGACCCTGGCAGAGGCGCTGCAGAAATACCCCCCCCTGGAGATCATCAACACCTTTTTGCTAGACGGCATGAAGGAGGTGGGGGAGCTTTTTGGCGCCGGCAAAATGCAACTGCCGTTTGTGCTGCAGTCGGCAGAAACCATGAAGGCGGCGGTGAAATACCTGGAGCCCTTCATGGAAAAAGTAGGCGGGGAGGTGTGCAAAGGCACCTTCTTGATCGCCACCGTCAAGGGGGATGTCCACGACATCGGCAAAAACCTGGTGGACATCATCCTCACCAACAACGGCTACAAGGTCATCAATTTGGGCATCAAGCAGCCGGTGGAAAACATCATCGAGGCCTACGAAAAGTACAAGCCCGACTGCATTGCCATGAGCGGCCTGTTGGTGAAATCCACCGCCTTTATGAAAGAGAATCTGGAGGTGTTTAACGAGCGGGGCATTACCGTGCCGGTGATCTTGGGAGGGGCGGCCCTCACCCGCCGCTTTGTGGAAGAAGACTGCCGCCAGACCTACAAGGGCCAAGTCATCTACGGCCGCGACGCCTTTGCCGACCTGCACTTTATGGATCGGCTGATGCAGGCCAAGGCGGCCGGGCGCTGGGATGACCGGCTGGGTTTTCTGGATAACTTCGAGCTGGGATCCCGCTCTGACAACCGCCAGAGGAGAGCTGCGGCAGCCGTGGAGGAAAGGGATCCCACCTTGCCGGCTCCAGAGGTGACCGTGGGCGCCGCTCCTGCCCCTGCTGTCTCGGCTGGCGACGGCGGGGCAGACACCCGTCGTTCCGAGGCGGTTACCCTCGATACCGAGCGGCCCATCCCCCCCTTCTGGGGATCCCAAGTTCTCGAGCCGGATCAGATCCCCTGGCCGGAGGTCTTCTTCTACATCGACAAGCAGGCCCTGGTGGCCGGCCAGTGGCAGATCCGCAAGCCGCGCGACCAGTCGGCGGAGGAGTTTGCCCAGTTTCTCGCCACCCAGGTGGAGCCGGTGATCGAGCGCTGGAAGGAGCGGATTGTTACCGAGGACTTGCTGCGCCCGCAGGTGGTTTATGGCTACTTCCCGGCGCAGGCGGAAGGGAATACGGTGATCCTCTTCGACCCGGCCAGCTTCCCCGAGCTGTTTGCTCTAGAGCCCGGCTCCACCACCTATTTGCAATTGCCCACCGTCGATCGCCCTCGGCTTTCTCCCCAGGTGCGGGAGCTGGCCCGCTTCACCTTCCCCCGCCAGAAGAGCGGCCAGCGCCTCTGCATTGCCGACTTCTTCGCCGACCGCTCCACCGGCCTGGTGGACGTCTTCCCCATGCAGGCAGTTACAGTGGGGCCAGAGGCCACGGCCTACGCCCAGCACCTCTTTGCCGAGGGCCAGTACACCGACTATCTCTATTTCCACGGCCTGGCCGTCACCCTGGCAGAGGCCTTGGCGGAGTGGTGCCATGCCCGCATCCGGCGGGAGCTGGGCTTTGGCGGCGAGGACAGCCCCGACATCCGCCAGATCCTGCACCAGGGCTACCGCGGCTCCCGCTACAGCTTCGGCTATCCCGCCTGCCCCAACATCGCCGATCAGCGAGTTTTGTTGGAGCTGCTCCAGACGGAGCGCATCGGCCTGAGGATGGACGAAAGCGACCAGTTGGATCCTGAGCAGTCCACCACCGCCATCGTCGCCTACCACCCGGCGGCCCGCTATTTCAATACTTGATCCCTCACCCCCGGCCCCTCTCCCTAGAGGAGCGGCTGAGCAGGGGAAAGCCCATCACGGCAACCAAGGTTATCGCGACGATCACGGTGGAGAGGGCGTTGATCTCCGGCGTCACCCCTCGCCGCGCCGTGCTGTAGATCAAAATGGGCAGGGTCTGGCTTTCGGGCCCGCTGGTGAAAAAGGAGATCACAAAATCGTCGATGGAGAGGGTAAAGGCCAGCAGCGCCGCGGCCAGGATCCCTGGCATGGCCAGCGGCAGTGTGACGTAGCGCAGCTTCTGCCAGGTGTTGGCGTAGAGGTCGTAGGCGGCTTCCTCCAAAGCCGGATCCAAAAGCTGCAGGCGGCTGCGCACCACGATGGCCACAAAGGCAATCTGAAAGGTGATGTGGGCAATCACCATCGTCCCCAGGCCCAGCTCAAACCAGCCGGTGTAGGCGCGCACCAACTGGTAAAACAACAGCAGGGTAATGGCCATCACAATGTCGGGGACGACCACCGGCAACAGCAGCAGTCCCTGCACAGCCTTCTGGCCGGGGAAGCGGTAGCGGTACAGCCCATAGCCCAAAAGGGATCCCAGCAGCGTGCTCACCAGGGTGCTGACTCCAGCCAAGACAAGGGTATTTTGCGTGGCCTGCCAGATCGCAGCATTGCGAAAGAGAGCCCAGTACCAATCGAAGGTAAAGCCTGTCCACACCAACCCGAAGCGGGCGCGGTTAAAGGAATAGACAGCAATGAGCAAAATCGGCAGGTAGAGAAAGCCATAGATGGCATAGCTCACTCCCCGCAGCCAGATGGGTATCTTCGCCACTCCCCTTCCTGCCCTCCCAGGGATCTGCCGGAAAAAGCGGCCGCGCTGCCAGCCTACCTCCCTCCAAGTCTATAGCTCGCTGCCTATGGCAAGATGTAGCAAAACTGTATGCTGCCTGCCGCTCCCCTCTCCCTTTGGCGGGGGGGCCGAGGCAGCCGAAATGCCGAGGGGGTTCTCTGTCTGCCGGCCTAAGAAGCTCGGCATGAGGGCGGTTTCTTAGTCTAAATCCGGGAAAGCCACCTTGCCTAAAGGGAGGAGTCGGCGTCCCTTAGTCCAGCTTTGGGCTCAAGCTCTCCAGAAACTCTCGAATCAAGGGCAGCACCTGCTCCGCATGCAGGGCGGGGATGGCGTGTCCAGCACCGGGCAGGATCTTGAGCTGGGCTCCAGGGATCCCCTCCGCATAGGCTTGGCAATGCCAGAGGGGAATGGTGTCGTCCCGCTCAGCGGCAACTACTAGGGTGGGAACCTGAATGGCATGAAGCTGACGTTCGACCGTATCGACGGCAGCTTGGGGGCGCAGGCGCTGGCGGAGAAATTGGCGGGCCACCGGCTGTTGGCGCAGGGATCCCCGCAGCCACAGCAGCCAAGCCAGTCGCTCCTCCCAACGTCCCCAACGGGCCAGGGGGATGGCGGCTCGCAGCAGCCTATCAACCCACGCGCCTTCCCGGAGCAAAAGCCGCATGTGCCGGTAGCGTTTGACAAAGCTGTCGTCGCGGATCCCGGCAGGCGCCAGTAAGACCAACCCCCGCAGGGGGTAACGAATGGCGTAGGCCGCCGCCACCCAGCCGCCAAAAGAGTGGCCCACCAACACCGGCTCAGGCAGGCGCAGCGCCTCGACAAACCCGCGCACAAACTCTACCTCCACGGCGATGTCGTAGCGCAGAGCCGGTTGGCTGGACTGACCAAACCCCAGCAAATCCAGGGCGATGCAGCGGTATCGGTCGCCCAACCCTTGCATCAGCGGCCACCAATTGGCGTGAGTGGCCATGAAGCCGTGCAAAAACAGCAGCGGCATCTCGCCTTGCCCCAGCTCCCGATAGGCGGCCCAGCAGGACTCTGCTCCCGCCAGATTTAATCCCTCCAACTGCACCCTGTGCAGCGGGATCTCTTGAATGCGGGCCCTCAACTCCGCCAGACGCTGCGCCAAGGGCAGTCGTTCCAGTAGCTCTTGCTCCCTCATCAGCTCCCTAGTCGACGAATACAGCTTTTTCCACTTCTAAGGGATCCCCTCCGCTCTCTCCGAGCTGGTCGGAAAAAGCTGCCATTCAAGCGAGCAACTGTAAGTGGGGAGGGGGAGTTTTCAGCCAGTCTTGGCAGCTCAGCAGCCCCTCGCGAAAGCGGGTGGCCGCCTGCGATTGATAGCGCTCCGGGTTAAACGCCAGCCAAAGGGTGCGCCGTATCTGCAGCCCTTCCACCGCCAGCTTTTTCAGCCGCCCTTGCTCCAAGTCGGAGCCCACCGCCACCATCGACAAAAAAGCCACCCCCAAGCCAGCCTGGACGGCATTCTTGATTGCCTCAATCGAGCTGAGTTCCAGCCGTACATTTAGCTGGCCCGGGTTGATGCCGTGGCGATTCAGCACCCGGTCGATGGTCTGCCGCGTGGAAGACTGGGGATCCAGGGTAATGAAGGGCAAAGTCAACAGATCCACAAGGGCGGGAGCATCGAGGGCACAGCTGGGGGCGCCGACCAACACGTATTCGTCTTCCGCCAGAGCAATCACCTTCAAATGCCGCTGTAAGTCAAAGGGGATCTCCCCGCCGACAATGGCCAGATCCAGCCGACCCTCCACCAGCTTCTGGGCAATTCGCCGTGTGGATTGCACCAAGAGCTGCACCGAAATCTGGGGATAGCTGCGGTGATACTGCGCGATCAAAGAGGGCATGACGTAGGTGCCCACCGTTTGGCTGGCCCCCAAAACCAAGTGCCCCCCTCCCATCTCTTGCAAATTGGCCAGAGCTTGAACCGCTTCCCGGCAGAGCTTGAGGATGCGCTCGCTGTAGTGCAGCAACACCTGCCCCGCATCCGTCAGCTCCACCTTGCGCCCGCCGCGGTCAAACAACACCACTCCCAACTGTCGCTCCAGGTTCTGCACCTGCAAGCTGACCGCTGGCTGGGAGACAAACAGGCTCTCCGCAGCCCGCCGAAAACTCCCCTGCTGCGCAATCGCCTGAACGATGAGGAGCTGATCCAGGGTAAACGGCAGTTCATCCGCCATAGGGAACTCCAAATCACCCAGCGGGATCCCTTCCAACCCAGCGAACTCGGCAGCCCAGGATCGAAAGCCCGCCTGAGATCATCATATATAAGCAGGCTAAATACTAAGAAAATACAAAAGGTGAGCAATCTCGAGAGAACGGCTCGCTCCCGCCTTTTGGACGGGATCTGGGGTGGAGCGCCTCTCCCGAAGAGCCGTTGAAACTGTTTGTTGAAGTTGAGAGCCATCCCCAAGGGCCAGGCGGCTCTGGACCTGTCTTTGGCTTCCCTCTAGCGAGGGCCATAGGGCGTCCAATAGCCGCGCCCCTGTTGCCTTGCCGCATTGGCTGCCTCTTTGAGAATGACGCCGTACTTGAGGCCATTGGTTTGCGGCGACAGTAGGCCATGCCCCAAAAACAGCATTTCCTGGTTGATGAGGGTATTGGCCCGCCAAACGTAGGCAGGCAGGGTGGGGGTGGGGGCCAGAGCGGGATCCAACTCCAAGAAAACCTCGCGCCCCAGCAAAGCCGTCTGCAGGTATTGACCAGCATTGGAGATGGGCAGAGGGGTTTGCCCGCGCAGCTTCGTCCACGTAGGATTGAGCTCTGCCGGCAGAGGAGCAATCCCGATCAGTTGCACCAGCCGCAAATTCAAGTCCCCTTCGAGCTGGACAACCAGGGTGTTGTAATCGACCACCCGAATGACTTGTGCCCGTTTGAGGCTGCGTAGATCCGGACGGGCCACCAAGGTCAAGGCCCAAGCGGGCCATGCCGAGACCAGCAAGGGCAAGGCCAGCAGGCTGCTCAGCTTAATTAAACTCCGTCCCTGGGATATCAACAGAGACTTGGGACGGTGAGAGATGGGAACAGACCGCAGCGATTTCTGCATCATGGACTTCACCCGTTGCATGGCGGACTTGACGACAGGGATGGTTTGCATGCTTAACCTTTGAATTTGACGCTGCCTTTACACCGCCACCCGGCGGGCCCAATGCCGGAGCCGGCTCACTGCCGTCACTCTACAAAAAACTTGGGCAGATGGGTCAGTTCTGCAAGCTGTCTCTCGATTTCAACTTGCGGATGCGCCACCCCCTGACAACCTATAGAGTCATTTCAAAAATGAAACGGCTCGTTACGTTATTTCCTAGCTCCCCTCTCCCTCTGGGAGAGGGGACGGGGGTGAGGTTGTCCAAAGAATCTCTCAAACGCGGGGATCCAGGATGGCCGCAGGGCTCTTCTCCAGAGTCTTGGGCAGGAGGGAGTTGACCAATACGGTAACCAAGCCCAGCCGATTGCCCGCCAGGATATCCGTCCACAGGCGATCGCCCACGATGGCCACCGCCTCCACCGGCAGGTTCATTTGCGCCACAGCCCGCCGCAGAGCGCGCCGCGAGGGTTTGCCGGCGCCGTGAATGGAAGGCAGGTTCAAGCTCTCGCCGATTTGGCGAATGCGGTTGCGGTTGAGGTTGTTGCTCACCAGCCAAATCTGAAAGTGGGGGCGCAATTGCTCCAGCCAGGCGGCCACAGCCGGATCCACCTCAGCCTGGCGGATCGGCACCAGCGTGTCGTCCACGTCGAAGATGACGCCCCTCACCTGCCAGGCCAACAGATCTTCTGCCCGCAGCCGCAAGACAGTGCCGGCCACCACCACATCCGGTTGCAGGAGCTTGAACCAAGGTTTGCGTACCATCGAGAACCTTTTCAGCCACCAACTGCCAATGCTCCTGACCTTCTCATTGCGAAGTGGGCGGGGATCCCTGCCGCTCGCGGAGGATTTGCCGTTGAGCTGCCTCGTGCTCGGCTAGGGTCTTGCTGAAAACATGGGTGCCGTCGTAGAGGGCCACAAAGTAGAGGTAATCGGTCTCCTCAGGCTCCAAAACGGCTTTGAGGCTGGCCAAGCCCGGACTGGCGATGGGGCCAGGGGGCAAGCCGGGGGTGAGGTAGGTGTTGTAGGGGGAGGGGGTACGCACCTCGGCAAGGGTGAGGCGGCGATCTGGCGTCTGCTGGATGTTCAGGGCATATTCCACCGTCGGATCGGCTCCCAAGGGCATTCCCTTTTTGAGCCGGTTCAAAAAGACGCCCGCGATTAAGGCACGCTCCTCCGGCACGGCGGCCTCCCGCTCCACAATGCTGGCCAAGGTAACCCACTCATGCAAGGAGAGGGAAGTAGTGTGCTGGCGAAACAGGGGTAGGGCCACGGCGGCAAACCGCTGCAGCATGGCGTTGATGACAATCTCGGCTTTTTGCTGATCCGGCAGGGATCCCTCCACCTGTTCGACAGGAAAAAGATAGGTGTCGGGGAAGAGGTAGCCTTCCAGGGAGTTCAAGCTGGGGGGCAGCCAATCGAGGGGAGGGATCACGCGGGCCGTGGCGATGAAAACATCGGCTGCCAACCAGTTGCGCTCCGCCAAGGCCGCCGCCATCTGCTCGATCCGCCAGCCCTCCGGGATGGTCAGCCGCCGCTGCAGAATCCGGCCCTGCCGCAGTTGTCGGGCTACGGATAGCATGTCTTGGTTGGGATCCAAAGCGTAGGTACCTGCCTGAAACAGCCAGTCGCGTCCAAAGGTGCGGCTCCACAGCTCCCAGGCCAAGGCAGAGCGGATCACCCCCGCTTGGTGCAGTTGTTTCCCGATTAAACGGCTGCTGCTGCCCGGCTGGATCACCACCTGGATTGGCTCTGGGCCACCCAGCGGCTGAAGCCAGGTCTGCCAGCGCCAGTAGCCAAATCCAACGGCCAAGGCCACCAGGAAAGCTAAGCCTTGCACTAGACGGCGACCCCAGCGTTGGCGGCAGCGGGGCGGAGCACTTTGGGCGATCAGGCCTTCGGGCGAGGCGGGATCGCGGTGATCGGTCATCGCCTTCCCCTCCACATCGCGACAGCACATCCTCTGGCCAGGTTAGCGTGGCCAGAAGAGATCTTCAGGCCGTCACCGGTCAGTTAGGGCCACCCCCAGTGTAGCCTCGGCCTATCCCACTTAGGATCCGCTCTCCTGGGCCAGGCGGGCAGGGATCCCATTGCTCTTGGGAGTTGTTTGTCCAATCCAAGTGCCGATGGGCTCCCCTTGCACCACCCGGTAGATGTTGCCGGGAGTGGTCAAGTCGAAAACCACGATGGGTAGTTGATTTTCTTTGCAGAGGGCAATGGCAGTGCTGTCCATCACCCGCAGATCGCGGGTAAGCACATCCTGGTAGCTGAGGACATCGTAGCGGCGGGCCTGAGGATGGGTCTTGGGATCCGCGTCATAAACCCCGTCCACCTTGGTGGCTTTGAAGATCACCTCGGCATCGATCTCCGCCGCCCGCAAGGCCGCAGTCGTGTCGGTGGTGAAGAAGGGATTTCCAGAGCCTGCCCCAAAGATCACCACCCGCCCTTTTTCCAGGTGACGAATGGCGCGGCGACGAATGTAAGGCTCTGCCACCTCCTGCATGGCAATGGCCGTCTGCACCCGCGTCGGGATCCCGGCCCGCTCGATGGCATCTTGCAAGGTTAAGGCGTTGATGACGGTGGCCAACATCCCCACGTAGTCAGCAGAAGCTTGATCCATCCCCTGGGCAGCCGCTTCCTTGCGCCCGCGCCAGATATTGCCCCCTCCCACCACGATCGCCACCTGCACGCCCGCCCGCACCACCGAGGCTACTTCACTGGCAATGGACTGCAAGACCTCGGGGTCAATCCCGTAGGGACGTTCCCCCATCAGGGCTTCACCGCTCAGCTTCAGCAGAATACGTCGGTACTTCATGGCTATCCGCTCCAGCCCACCCCTGCCTACAATAGCAGCTTTGCTGGGCTAGCTCCGGTCAGGGTGTTGGTCAACAGAGCCTCTCGACGAACTTGCCATCACGGCTGCTGTTCTTCGCCAGCGCTGGCCTCCTGATCCCGAGGAACAGAACGGAAGCGGCGGCTATTGCGAGCACGACTTTTCTGAAACTGCTTGGCATACTCGCGGTTGCGCTCGGCTTTTTCCCGCTTCAGGTTGCGTTTTTTGGCCATGCTGGTCTTCCTGACCGGTTGTCCGGCATAAAGTGAGGCACTCAGGTGGGAGGCGTCCTTAATCGTAACATGCTTTGCCGGAGCCATCCTGAAGGCCTCTGCTCAGCCAGCTATGGGCAGGGATCCCCAGAGCAGAGATAGGCCGATCAGGAGGAACCCCACGCCTGCCGAGGTTTTGATCCAGCGGGGGGGGATGACTCGCGCTACCCAAGCCCCCGCCCATACCCCAATGAAGCTGGTGCTGATTAGGGCAGCAGCAGCTCCGCAGAAGATCACCCCAAGATTTTGCGAGTGGGCGCTGAGGAGCAGGGTGGCCAACTGGGTTTTATCGCCCATTTCGGCCAGCAAAATTGAGCCGAAGCTGACCAGAGCAGCTCGCGCCGCTGTCTGTTTCAAGAAAGAGAACATCTGACTGCTGTGCTGGCTCAACACGTTTCTCTGTAGCCACGTTGCTCTTACACAAGAGGATAGCTTGGTAGCCCCGTACTTGAGTACGCGGCGGAAAAGCCCTTGAGCCACTTTAGTTGCTTCTTTGTTATTAGTACAGAGCTTCTCCAGGAAAACAACCTACTGCGGTGCAAAACCCGCGTGGCAATAACTAACCTGGAGGAACTTAAGTCCGAAGTAAGCAGAACTTTGAGGTTATGCCTCAAAGGACTGTCTAGAGGCGTCTTGACAGCGCCTTCGCGAGTCCACTTTGGGCTGCGTAAGAATCCCCTGGGTGGGAGTGTCAAAGCCACCCTTCCCCTTCACGGGAGATGTGTAAACTACCGGGCTCCGACCGCTCCCCAACCCCCCGTATACGGGGGGAGGTAGGGGGGCTGGTTTACAGCAGCCCCCAATAATGCAATCACGTTGGCACCGTTAAAATCTGCATCCCCTTTCCAGCCACAGACCGAGTTCACACAACGAAAATGCTTCCCTTCCCGTTGCCCAATCCACAGGCACGGGTGGCAGGTCTGCGAGCTGTAGGCAGGCGGCACCACCCCAACCTGGATCCCGGCCCGCAGCGCCTTGTACTGCACAAACTGCTTCAGTTGATAGAACGCCCAACTATTCGACCGCCGCCGCTCTATCTTAACTGCGCGGCTGTCGGTTGGTGCGCTCCCTAATGCCACTCAGGTCTTCCAGGGCAATAAAACTGTGGGTGGCCTGCGCCCTCGACACAATCGCTTTGGAGATGCAGGGATTGACCCAGGTTTGCAAGCGTCTCTCCTGACCAGACAGCCGTTGCAAGAGTTGGCGGCATCTGCGCCGACTAGATCTTGTGCCCTGACTGGCTTTGCGTTGAAGTGACGCCCGCAGCCGGGAGGAGTGGTCTCTGACCTGGTTCAACGGCTGTCCATTCCAGTTGTCCTCCTCTGAGGTATGGGCAATATCTCTCCTCCCCAAGTCCACCCCCATCGCCTTGGGGGTGTCTGGCTCGACGCCAATCTGGATGTAGTGAGAACCCTCTTTGCGTTTGACCAACGTGGCCAATTTGGGATTGGTGCCGGCCAGCATCCCTCGTTGATAGTTGCCAATGGCCAACTCAAAGCGTTCCCGACCCTCTACGGTGGTCAGCGACACCGTCCAGTCGTTCTCGCGGAAGGAAAAGATGCGGGCATCGTAGGTCACGAAGCCTGCCTTGAAGGCCTTGACCGGACAGTTCTGTTGCCGGGCAACCTTACGCGACCCTGCCACCCGTCTGCATACCTGTTGTGCCAGGATAGCCCAAAGCAGGTACGAATCTCGCGCTAGCAGAGAGATTGGAGCTTGACGGCGTTGACTATCTTCTCTGGTGTGTTCTCATTCACCCAGTTCAAGGCCTGCACAAAGGCGTCCAGAGTCGCATCCAGCTTGGCGGCTTGCGACTCCGATACCTAAGGACTCCGTCCCGCTAGCGCGAACAGTTTGATAGTCAAGACTTGGGGCATGCTGTAACTATACATCAACAGACCGCATTCCTCCCGTCACTGACCGGCCCGGCCCCCGGCCCCCCAGTCCCCCCGTATACGGGGGGATACAGGGGGGCTGGGCGGGGGGATATAGGGGGGTACAGGGGAGCTCCCGCGGTTTCTAGCTGACCCGCATACCCCGAAACGAAACAGAGCGAGGGGTCTGTCTAGATTACTGCCCCTCGCCCTCCTCTACTTGTCTAAACTACACGGGCGCTCCAAGACCGGTATAGGAGCCATAGAAGAAAAGCCCAACCACCGTGACCACACCCAAACCGACAACCACAGCCACTATCCACAGAGGGATCCTTGCCTGACTAGTCATAGCAACTGGCCTCCAGAAGAAAAAGATAGGTCTAAAAAGTTGCACCCGTAGTCTGCAAAGAGAACCAAGGGCTGGCTAAGGTAAGCCTACATTGATCCCTGCAGCTTTTTCTCAACTTAAGACCAGAGACAAGTGAAGTCTCAGTTGAGAAAGTAGCTGGAAAACAACAGCCCCACCACAAACACCAGCAGCAAGCCCAAGTATAGGGAGGTGCGGTTTAGCTCTACCGGCTGGGTGTTGGGATTCTTCTCAGGTTGATCAGCCATGGGGTTCACCGTTGAATAAACTGCATTGCGGCAATAGCTCCCAAAAAGAAAACGGTTGGAATCGCCAAAGTATGCACCGCCAACCAACGAACAGTAAAAACGGGGTAGAAAACAGGCTCGTCAGGTTTGTTAACAGATTTGGTCGCCATAGTCCAGATCCTGCATCTTGGAACGCAAAATAGATTTACAAATCGCAACAACTAAAGAGTTGCCAGCCTGGCCCTGCTCTTTCCTAGCGAGTTAACTTTTCCAGTTGCTCAAGAGCGTTGAAGCGGTCGCTGACAATCGGTAACTCCTGCCGCTCTGCGGTGAAATACTCATTGGGGCGCGGGGTGCCAAAGATATCATAAGCCAAGCCGGTGCTGACAAAAAGCCAACCCGCCAAAAACAAAGCGGGAATGGTCAGGGCATGAATAACCCAGTAGCGGACGCTGGTAATAATATCGACAAAAGGTCGCTCTCCAGTGTTGCCAGCCATGAAACTCCTCCCTGCACTAGGGGCAAAAGGGCTCTTTGAGTCTATAACACAATGATAAGGAGTTGCATGCACAGCTACAAGTTACAAGACAATTGCTCAAGCTGTTTGCCGCCAAGCGAGGCCCCATCCTTGCATAGGTAAGATCTCCTAACAGCCTCTGAGTTCAACTCTAGGGCAGCGTGAGCCGGAACGCCTGGGGTAGGGGATCCCACTGCCAAAGGGCGCAATCGCGACTGACATCGAGGGCTTGAGGACACGGCGGAACTTTGAGATAAGCTGGCTCTGAGGGGATGTCAACGGAACAGGAGTAACAGCTATGCGGTGCTCGTGGCCCCTAGCCTTGGGCCTATGTTGGACGCTAGGCTGGTCAAGCCTCAGCTTGCCGGCCTGGTCGCAAGGGGTCGAGCAGCAAGCCTCGCTGGCCTGGGCCGATGCCTACGTGGCAGCGCTGGAGCGCCAGACGGACCTGGTGCTCACCCAGGAGCCGCTGTCGGCGACCTTGACTCGTCTGGAATTGGCCCAGTGGCTAACGGAGTTTTTCGGCTACGTCCCCAACCCCAACCAGGTACAAGAGATTCGGGATCTCGAGCCCAATACCCCCGACTATTGGACGGCCCAAGCGGTGCTGCAGGCGGGAGCGATGCGCCTGTACGAGGGCAACGAGTTTCGCCCGCAAGGAGATCTCACCCACCTGGAAGCCCTGGCTATTTTGGTGCGGGCCCTGCAATTGCCTGCTCCCAACCAGGACGATATTGAGCGCTGGATGGCTCTGTACACCGATGCTGCCGAGGTGCCGGAGGTGGGGCGGGCTTTTGTGGCGATGGCAGGGGAAGCAGGGCTATTGGTGAATGTGCCGGATCCGGCCCGGCTGCGGCCCAATCGGGTGCTCAGCCGAGCCGAGGGGGCGGTGCTGTTGCACCAGGCGCTGGTGTATCGCGGTCAGCTTCCGCCTTTGCCAGCTCCGGTGGCGCAGTTGCGTCCCTCTCCTGCTCCGGTGGCCAAGACTGTCCAACCCGAAATCTTGCAAACGCGGATTACCCCTGAGTCGGGAGTGGTGCCGCCAGGGGGAACTCTGACTGTTGAGGCCCAGGCCACTCCCAACGGCAGGGCCACCGTGGATATCGGCAGCTTGGTGCAGGGCTTGCCCATGCAGGAGGTGCAGCCCGGCTATTACCGCGCCGTTTACACCCTTGGCCCTCAGGACAGCGCCCTCAGTCCCGATATTCGTATCCAACTGAGCCTCAACGGACGGGAGACCCGCGTTCAGCGGCGGCTCCCTCAACTGGCCCTGGGCAATGTCGCTCCCCCGCCGGTGGAATCGGTGTTTCCGCCCCCATCCCCTCTGCCACAACCGGCCACCCCTGAGCCTGCTCCTCTGGCTCCAGTCGGCAACCGCTATCCGCGTATTGAGGCGATTCGCTTGGATCCCCAGCGCGACCTGGTGGAAGGGGATATTCTCACCATTGCCATCTGGGGGGACTCGGGGGGGATCGCCCAGTTTGATTTGGGGAATTTGGCCCTGAACCAGCCGATGCGGGAGGTGCGACCCCACCACTACGAGGGCACCTACGTGGTGGCCCCCACCCACCAAGCCAGCAACCCCGTTTTGCGAATTGTGCTCACTAAGGATGGCCTCAGCCAGGAACACCGGGAGATCTTCCCTTTTGCAATCGATGGATCTAAGGGAACCCGCTCCACCATCCAGCCGGTCTCCGCACCTGTCGCTGCTGGGCTGCCCCGGATTTTCAATGTCACCACCAACAGCACCAACCTGCGCATGGGCGAGATCCTCAAAGTTACGATGCGAGGGGATCCGGGGGGGCGGGCAGCTTTTCGCATCGTCGGGGTGACGCCGGAGGTGGAGATGCGGGAGGTGGCGCCCGGCCTCTACGAAACCCAGCAGCAACTGCCCTTCAACATGCAGCCGGTCAACAACGGCCTCGTTGAGGTGATCCTGGAGCGGGGCGGCCAAAGAGCCACCCAAACCAGCCCCTCGCCCATTACCATCGCTCCCTGAGCAAAACTTGCCGTGCAGCCTCGCGAGAACTTTATCCCGCTGGTGCAAACGGTAGCTAAAGGAATACGATCCGCTTGCCCAGCTATTGGCGTTCACCGGCAGCTTGGTAGTTACAGCCATCTCAAATGGCAATGAAACGTTTCTCTGCGTCGTTATTGCTACGCAACGCTGTCGCGGACGCGCCGGCCGTGCGGAGCACTATCCCCAACTCCCCTCTCCCTTTGGGAGAGGGGCCGGGGGTGAGGGTAGAGGGGGTCGGCGGCAAAGTGTCTTCGTCTTGTTTGAAACGACTATACGCCCCTTGGCTAGACGGCTGCCTCAAAGGGATCGGCGCTGCGCTGGATCTGGGTGGATAATTTGGGAATCACCTGCAGCTTGAACTGTTGCTCGAAGACCTTTTTCTTCTCGTTCAAGCTCCACAGCTCCAGGGCACAGTCGTCGTTGGGGTGCCTGGGATCCAAAATCAGCTCCATGCAGCGGGGGCCTTCTCCCAGAAGCTGAAAACGGCAGTGGAGAGCTTGGATGGCCTGCAGGCGGCGGCGATCCAGAGCACAGGCTATGCGCAGCAGGGGGCTGAGCTCGAGGACAACTTGGCGATCCCGCTCGTTGCTGAGGCGTTGAAAGTTCTCGTGCTTCTTCTTGGGGGGCGACTTGCGGTGGTAGCGGGCCAGGTTGGCGATCACCTCTATCTCTTCCTCGTTGAAGCCCAACAGCTCCCCGTGGCGGATCAGGTAGTAGGAGTGCTTGTGGTGGGCGGCATGGCTGATGAAGTGGCCGCAGTTGTGCAGCATGGCGGCCGCCCAGAGAAGAGCTCGCTCGCGGGAGCCCCAGGAGTGCAGGATGCCGCGGGTCTGATCGAAAAGACTGAGGGCAAACTCCGCTACCCGCTCGGCATAGGGGAGCTCCACCTGGTATTTTTCCGCCAGCTTGAGGATGCTGCGCCGCCGCACCGAGCTGTGGTAGCGCAGCCGATCTTCAATGAGCCCCTGGCCGATCATCCAATCCACGATCAGCCCTTCCCGCAGGGCCCGTTCGCAAAACTGGATCCGCTCCACCCCCAGCAGGGTCATCACCTCCTCCAAGATGACGGCCCCAGCCAGGATGATCTCCCCGCGTCTTTCCCCAAAGCCGGGCAGTTTTTGCCGTTCGGCCACGGTGAGGGAGCGCAGCTCTTTGACATAGGCCCGCAGGGCTTCCAGGCTGAACTCATACCCCTGCAGGCGAGTGGGGGCAGCGCCCAGCCGACGGCGGGCATCCAACTGGGCCAAGCACTCGATGGTGCCGGAGGTGCCCACCAAGGTCAGGGATCCCGGCTGTTGGGAGGCTTCGACGATGCGCCGCATCTGCTCAATGGGAGCTTCCAGCATGCCGCGGACATGTTGCCGCAGCGCCTGCAGCTCGGCGGAGGTGGGCGGATCGTGGTGCAAAAAAGCTTGGGTCAGGCGCACCGCCCCCACCTTGATGCTGCGTAGAAACTCCGGCTCTTGGCCGTTGCCCAGAATCAGCTCGGTCGAGCCGCCGCCGATATCCACCACCGCGTGCAGCCGATTGTGGAACTCCATGGCCGAGAGCACGCCCAGGTAGATGCGGCGGGCCTCCTCCTGGCCGGAGATCAGCTCGATGCGCAGGCCCAGCTCCTGCTCGATCCGCTTCAAGAACTCCGGCCCATTGGGGGCCTCGCGCACAGCGCTGGTGGCCACGGCAACGATATCCTGCACCTGAAAGCTCTCGGCAATGCGGCAAAACCGCTCCAGAGCCGTCCGGGCCCGTTCCATGGCAGCAGGGGTAAGGGCGCCCGTCTGGCTGCAGAATTCCCCCAGCCGGACGGTGGCTTTTTCGCGGGAGATGATGGTGAAGCTGGGGATATTGGGGTTAATGCGCACCACCACCATGTGCAGGGAGTTGCTGCCCACATCGATGGCGGCTATGACCGGAGCAACTCCAGACTCAGAAAGGGGGGCCGGTTTCGGTTCAGAGGCGGCGGCAGAGCGTTCGGCAAGGTTGGCGAGCGAAGAGACCATGAATGAATTCAGAGGTTGCGACACTTTGCGACACTTCTAGAATACTGTGTGCTTTCCCCCCTTTTTCTTGGCCGAGCTGTGGGTTTAAAGGCGACGGTCTTTCTTAAACAGAGAGTTGTCCCCGTTGGGGATCCCGGCTGTTCTGGCCTCAGACTAAGATAAAAGCACTGCAGAGTCATTTTTGTCGCCAAGCGGGTTCCGATGTCTCAACCAGCCGCATCCCCTCAACAGGCCAACAGCCCCCTCAAGCTGCTGCGTACCCACGAATCTCCCAAGCTGGAGCGCATCCGCCACACCACCTCTCACGTCCTGGCGATGGCGGTGCAAAGGCTGTTTCCCAAGGCCCAGGTAACCATCGGCCCGACGACCGACTATGGCTTTTACTACGACTTTGACCATCCCGAGCCCTTCACGCCGGAAGATCTGGAGCGCATCAAAAAAGAGATGCAGGCGATCATCAAGAAAGGCTTGCCGGTGATCCGCGAGGAGGTGAGCCGGGAGGAGGCCAGGCGCCGCATCGAGGCCCTCGGCGAACCTTACAAGCTGGAGATTTTAGATAGCATTCCCGAAGGCGAGCCGATCACCATCTACCATCTGGGGGATGAGTGGTGGGATCTCTGTGCCGGCCCCCACGTGGAAAACACGAAGGAGATCAACCCCAAAGCTTTTGACCTGCTCAGCGTGGCCGGCGCCTATTGGCGGGGGGACGAGACCAAGCCGCAGCTCCAGCGCATCTACGGCACCGCCTGGGAGACGCCGGAGGAGCTCAAGGAATACAAGCGGCGGCTGGAAGAGGCCAAGCGGCGGGATCACCGTAAGCTGGGCAAGGAGCTGGGCCTATTTATATTTGCCGATGAAGTGGGGCCGGGCCTGCCCCTTTGGACCCCCAAAGGAACTACTCTGCGCTGGGTGCTAGAGGATTTTCTCAAGCAGGAGCAGCTCAAGCGGGGCTATCTGCCGGTGGTGACGCCCCACATTGCCCGCGTGGATCTGTTCAAGATCTCCGGCCACTGGCAGAAGTACCGGGAAGACATGTTTCCCATGATGGCCGAGAGCGAGGAGGCGCGCGCCGCTGAACAGGGCTTTGTCATGAAGCCGATGAACTGTCCTTTTCACATCCAAATCTATAAATCAGAGCTGAGATCCTACCGCGATTTGCCGCTGCGCTATGCCGAGTTCGGCACCGTCTATCGCTACGAACAATCGGGGGAATTGGGGGGCTTGACCCGCGTTCGCGGCTTTACGGTGGACGACGCCCACTTGTTCGTTCGTCCCGATCAGTTGGAAGAAGAGTTTCTCAAGGTTGTCGATCTCATTCTGGTGGTTTTCGACAAGCTCAAACTCAAAGATTTTCGCGCCCGCCTCAGCTTCCGCGATCCCAAATCCGATAAATATCTGGGATCCCCGGAAGAGTGGGATATGGCCGAGAATGCCATTCGCCGCGCGGTGGAGAAGCTTTCAATGCCGCATTTTGAAGGGATCGGAGAGGCGGCTTTCTACGGGCCGAAGCTGGACTTTATCTTCCGCGACGCGCTGGATCGGGAGTGGCAGTTGGGCACGGTGCAAGTAGACTACCAAAACCCGCAGCGCTTTGACTTGTACTATGTGGCCGAGGACGGATCCCGGCAGCGGCCGGTAATGATCCACCGCGCTCCCTTTGGTTCGCTGGAGCGGCTCATCGGCATCCTCATCGAGGAATACGCGGGGGATTTTCCCTTCTGGCTGGCGCCGGAACAGGTGCGCATCTTGCCCGTTTCCGACGAATACCTGGGCTATGCCACCCAGGTGCGGGATCAGTTGCGAGAACAGGGGATCCGCGTCCACATCGATGCCGACAGCGACCGCCTGCCCAAAAAGATCCGCAACGCCGAGAAGGCCAAGGTTCCCTTCATGCTGATTGTGGGGGAAAAAGAGCAGGCAACTGGCACAGTGAGCGTGCGGCAGCGCCACGGCCAAGACCTGGGATCCCTGACGGTGGCAGACTTCCTGGATCAGGTGCAGGCGCTCAACTAGCCGGTTGCGGCAATGGAGGGCAGTGGAGTTTTCAGAACTTGAGGATCCCAGATGCCGGGGAGCTCAAGAGAGGGCCTGAATGTCCCTTTCTAAAGAAAAGCCAGCCGACGGCCGTGTTGACGGCCCGCCGCTATTCTGGCGGCAATGCCCAGAAGATCGTTGTGGGGCGGGAGCTTTCCTGTGGATCCAAGGTGCTGGTGGCTGCCCAGCCGACGCGGGGGGTGGATGTGGGGGCCATCGAGGCCATTCATCCTAAGCTCCTCATCTCCCGCTCTGCGATTGTAGATAACAGCACTATGAATTGTAGCTCTTGCTACAGTATTAGCTTCTCTATTGGAGATAGGCTTTTGTGCATTCAAAGTCTGACCGCAGAGCGATGACTCAAGGATAGGATCCCATGCCCAAAACGCTGTTTAAAGTTGACCTGACTAAGCCAATGGATCAACAGGATCTACCGGGTCACAACCGCTGGCATCCTGATATTCCCGCTGTGGTTTCTGTAAACCCTGGCGAGGTATTCCGAATTGAGTGTAAAGACTGGACGGATGGGCAAATCAAAAACAACGATGACCCTTCCGACATTGAGCAGGTTGACCTAAGCGTTGTCCATGTTTTGAGTGGGCCTATTTGGGTTAACGGCGCCCAGCCTGGAGATATCCTGGTTGTCGATCTGTTAGACATTGGGCCACTGCCGGGAGACGAGTGGGGGTTTACAGGTATTTTTGCCAAAGAAAATGGAGGGGGATTCCTCACCGATCATTTTCCCAACGCGGCCAAAGCCATCTGGGATTTTCAAGGCATTTACACCACTTCCAGACACATTCCCCATGTGCGCTTTGCCGGCATCATTCACCCCGGCCTCATTGGCTGTGCCCCATCTCACGAGTTGCTGGCGGCTTGGAATAAGCGGGAAGCTGAGCTGGTCGCTTCGGCTCCCGATTTGCGCACTTACGGCGCGGGGCTATCCGGCAATCAGCCTGTGCTGGCCGCCTTGCCCAATCCCAAGAACGCAATTTTGGGAACTTTGCCCAAGTCAGAGTATGAGCGGGTTGCTGCTGAAGCGGCTCGGACGGTGCCCCCGCGAGAGCACGGCGGTAATTGCGATATTAAAAACCTGTCTAAAGGAACACGGATCTACTTCCCGGTTTACGTGGAGGGTGCCAAGCTGTCGATGGGAGATATTCACTTCTCGCAAGGGGATGGGGAGATCTCTTTTTGTGGCGGTATTGAGATGTCGGGCTACATCGATCTCCACGTCGATCTAATCAAGGGTGGTGTTGAGAAGTACGGATTGGTTAACCCCATTTTTAAGCCCGGCCCTGTTGAGCCACGTTACTCGGAATACCTTGTGTTTGAGGGCATTTCTGTGGACGAGTTTACAGGTAAGCAGCATTATATGGATGTTCACATTGCCTATCGACGCGCCTGCTTAAATGCCATCGAATATCTGAAAAAATTCGGCTTTACGGGAGAACAAGCTTATCTGCTGCTCAGTGCTGCACCGGTGGAGGGCAGAGTGAGTGGGATCGTCGATATTCCCAATGCTTGCTGTACGGTGGCTATTCCTACGCAAATCTTCGACATAGATATTCTCCCTAGGTGAATGTTATCCGATGCCTCGTTCAAGGGGGTGGAATAGGAAGATGCCGCTGTATGAGTTTAAGTGTCAAACCTGTGGGGAGTTTGAGGTATGGCGGCCCTTATCTCAATATCGAGATCCGGCCTATTGTCCTTCTTGCAATCAGGAAGGGAAACGTCTCATTTCAGTTCCCATGGTTCAGCTTTCCAGCTCTTTGCCTATTTCAAAGGGGGGAAGAGAACCCAAACTGATCAAGCGTGAACAGCACTCAAATTCTGATCCAAACTCGCCAAAATATCGCTCCCAATCCTGTGGGCGACCTTGGATGTTGCACCATTAGTTATTAGACATAGTTGTTTCAGGCTAGGGTAAGACGCCTGGGCTATTGAAAAAAGCCTTCTGGCCCCGTGCATTATTGCTCCGCAGCGCTATTGCTATGCCTACGGCACCCTGACGGGAACCGCAACGCTGACGCGACGATGCGACGACGTAACGACGTGACCAACGTTTTAGGTGTGGGTGCAGTGTCCCAGTTTGAATCGAAATGACCATAGTGCTTAGAAAAAGAGAGACTCTCACAATACCCCCAGAAATGCTTTCCTCTGGCATGGTAGTTCACAACCTATGCTGGAAGAGGCGTTCAAGAAACACCTCATGAGTGGGCCTGATCCTTCCTTGGCAGAGGGATCCCATCGCAGCGATATCGCCCTTCGTTTACAGGGGATCACCAAGCGTTATCCTCTGGTGTTGGCCAACGACCACATCGATCTGGAGGTGCGTTGGGGAGAGATTCTGGCGCTGATGGGGGAGAACGGGGCGGGCAAGTCTACCCTGATGAAGATCGTCTATGGGTTGGTCAGCCCGGACGAGGGATCCATTCAAGTGGATGGGCAACCGGCCAAAATTCACAGTCCCGCCGATGCCATTCGGTTGGGAATTGGGATGGTGCATCAACACTTTATGTTGGGGGATCCCTTGACGGTTACGGAAAACGTGGTTCTTGGGGCCGAACCCGGCCATCTTTTTCAGGTCGATTTCCGTCGGGCCAGGGCTGAGGTGGCTCAGTTGATTGCCGAGATGGGCTTCCATCTGGATCCCGACGCCAGAGTGGAGGATCTGCCGGTAGGCCTACAGCAGCGGGTGGAGATCTTGAAAATGCTCTACCGCAAGGCCCGCATCTTGATTTTGGATGAGCCGACGGCAGTGTTGACTCCGCAGGAGGCAGGCGAGCTGTTTGCGTTTTTGCGCCGCTTTGCCCGGCGGGGGGGAGCTGTCATTTTCATCAGCCACAAGCTGAAGGAGGTAATGCAACTGGCCGACCGCGTCACCGTCATTCGGGATGGCAAGGTGGTGGCGACGTTGCCCACTGCCCAAACCGATGCCCAGGAACTGGCGCGGCTGATGGTGGGGCGGGAAGTCAGTCTGACCGTTGAAAAAAAGGCTGCTACCCCTGGGGAGGTGTTGCTGGATGTGCGAGATCTGTGGGTGGATATACCGGGGCGGAAGCCGGCGGTGGCGGGGGCGAGCTTCCAGGTACGTGCCGGCGAGATTGTGGGCCTTGCCGGTGTGGAGGGAAACGGCCAAACGGAATTGGTGGAGGCGATCACCGGCTTGAGAAGCTACCGCGGCCAAATTCGCTATGGAGCCGGATCCCTGTCTGCTTCGGCCCGACAGGTGCGTTGCTGGGGTCTGAGTCATATCCCCGAAGATCGCAATGTGAGAGGTTTGGTGCTGGATTTCCCCACCCGCGACAACCTGATCCTGGGGGATCACCATCAAAAGCCGTATACCGGCTGGTTGGGATTTTTTCGGGAAGAGGCCATTGACCAACATGCCCGCCAGGTGGTGGAGAGCTTCGACGTTCGCCCCCGCAGCATTTCCCTGACGGCCCGCCGCTATTCTGGCGGCAATGCCCAGAAGATCGTTGTGGGACGGGAGCTTTCCTGTGGATCCAAGGTGCCGGTGGCTGCCCAGCCGACGCGGGGGGTGGATGTGGGGGCCATCGAGGCCATTCATCGGCGCATCCTGCAGGCGCGGGATCAGGGCATGGGGGTGCTGCTGGTGTCGGCGGATTTGAATGAGGTGATCAGCTTGTCGGATCGCATTTTGGTGATCCATGAGGGCCACCTGGTGGGAGAACTCACGCCTGAAGAGGCCACCGAAGAGCAGCTAGGGCTGCTGATGGGCGGGATCCAGCATTAGACGAGGCCGGGGGCAGCTTGAGAAGATCCTGCCGCTCGTTCTTGGGCTAGGGCTGCTCGCCGTTGTTCCAACTCTTGAGGAGAGATGCGCCCGTAGGTGACGCTCATCTCGGCCAGCCGCTGGATCATGTCCTGCCGCAGCATCTCCTCGCGGTAGCGCCAGGCCCAGTTGTTCTCGGCCCTGCCGGGGAAGTTCATGCGCGCCTCTGCCCCCAGGCCCATCACATCTTGCAGGGGAATGATGGCCAGGTCGGCCACGGAAGCCAGGGCCAGGCGAATCAGATCCCAGTGGATGCCGTCGGATCCCTGGCAGCCCAGGTAGCGCAACAGGTTTTGCTTTTCCCACTCCGGGCGTTCTGGGTCATGAAACCAGCCCACCACGGTGTTGTTGTCGTGGGTGCCGGTGTAGACGACGAAGTTGCGCTCGTAGCTGTGAGGCAGATAGGGGTTATCGGGCCCCGAGCCAAAGGCAAAGAGCAGCACCTTCATGCCGGGCAGGCCAAATTGATCCCGCAGTTGCAACACCTCCGGCGTAATGTCTCCCAGATCTTCGGCGATCACCGGGATTTTCCCCAGCTTGTCGGCCAGCGCCTGAAAGAAGTCGGCCCCCGGCCCTTTTTGCCACTCGCCTTCTACCGCTGTTTCCGCAGCGCCGGGGATGGCCCAGTAGCTCTCGAAGCCGCGGAAGTGGTCGATGCGGACGCAATCCACCTGCTTGAGAATGGCCTGGATGCGCCGGATCCACCAGTCGTAGCCGCGGGCCTTGAGCACCTCCCAGTTGTAGAGGGGGTTGCCCCAGCGCTGCCCGGTGGGGCTGAAATAGTCGGGGGGCACGCCGGCTACCTGCAAGGGCCGTCCTTGTTCATCCAGGTGAAACAGCTCCCGGTTGGCCCACACATCGGCGCTGTTGGGGGCGACATAGATGGGTATGTCCCCGATGAGCTGCACTTGATGCCGGTGGGCGTACTCTCTTAGGGATCCCCACTGTTGGGCAAATAGATACTGCCAAAACATCTGCCGGGTGATGGCATCGGCATGGCGGTCACGGGCCTCTTGCAAAGCCAGGGGATCCCGTTGTGCCAAGGCTGGATCCCATTGGGTCCATTCCTGGTCGCCATACACCTCTTTGAGGGCCATGAACAGGGCGTAGTCCGGCAGCCAATCGGCCTCGGCAGCACAGTAGGCTTGAAAGGCTTCCCAGTCGGCGGCGGTGGCCTTGTCTTTGAAGGTGGCCCAGGCGCGGCGCAACAAGCCCAGCTTGAAGGGGATCACGGTTTCGTAGTCCACCCGCTCAGCATTCCCCGCCTGGATGGCTGGCCATTGGGGCAGATCCTGCCAGCCGTTGGGTTCCAGCCAGCCGGCTTTCACCAGCAGCTCCGGGCTAATCAGCAGTGGGTTGCCGGCAATGGCAGAAAAGCTCATGTAGGGGGAGTTGCCCCAGCCGGTGGGGCCAAGGGGCAGCACCTGCCAGAGGCGCTGGCCGCTTTCCACCAGAAAATCCACAAACCGGTAGGCAGCCGGCCCCAGATCGCCGATGCCAAATGGCCCCGGTAGCGAGGTGGGGTGCAAGAGGATGCCACTGAGTCTGCCCATGCGCATGGCTAAACCCTTTTCGCCCTATTTCACCGCCTATCCTGTCACTTCTACAGCCCAATGACAGCTACCAATCGACAAAACCAAGACCAAAGGTCAAAAGCGCCAACGGCCTTTTTGGCTTGGCCAGCTCTTGCAGCGGAGGAGAGATGGGGAGCCTCTCAAGAGCAGGCTTGGGAACCCCCCTCACCTCCCAAAACCGGCCAGCCCACCAAGCCCTGGCGGAGACTCTGATGGCAGGCACGCACCTCTTCAAGGGTAAACAGGCGGCGAAAGGGGATCCCCATTTCGCGGTAACGGGCCTCTGCCCCTTCCAGTCGATCCACCAAAGCCAGGATCCCTTCTGCCCGATAGCCCGCTGCCCGCACCCGCTCGACAGCCTTGAGAGCCGAGCCGCCGGTGGTCACCACATCCTCCAAGATCCAAACCCGGCTGCCCGCCGGCAACTCCGGCCCCTCGATCCAGGCCTGGGTGCCATGTCCCTTAGGCTCTTTGCGGACAATCAGGGCCGCCAGGTTGGCCGGCTCAGCCTGCAGAGAGGCCAAACTCACCGCTGTGACCAAGGGATCCGCCCCCAAGGTCATGCCGGCAACTGCCTCGGTCTCAGGGGGCAGTAGCCGATGCAGCAGGGATCCCACCAGGTAGGCTCCCTGGGGGTGGAGGGTAACCGGCTTGCAGTTGATGTAGTAAGTGCTTTGCTGCCCAGACGTGAGGGTAAAGGATCCCTCGCGGTAGGCCAGTTGGGCCAGCAAATACAGCAATTTCTCCCGCGCCTCAGCCGAGGAAAGACTTAAGGGAGAACAGTCTAGGAGCAACACAGCAGAGATCCCCATCAGCTCAACCGTCAACCCATAGATGCGGCAATAACTAACCTGGAGGAACTTCAGTCCGAAGTAAGCAGAACTTTGAGGTTATGCCTCAAAGGACTGTCTAGGGGCGTCTTGACAGCGCCTTTACGAGTCCATTTTGGGCTGCGTAAGAATCCCCTGGGTGGGAGCATGACTCTAGTCAATGATATGCTGGACTATACTGAAAATAATGTACAATATGTTCACTATGGCTGCCTGGCATGGCTAGGTATGTAAAACCGAGAGAAGCGGCGGATTATTTTGGGGTGTGTCTCCACACCCTCAGACGGTGGGAACAGAAAGGCTGGATTAAGGCAATACGCACACCATCTGGTAGAGCGAGAAGGTATGACCTCGACAGTTACGTCAGAACACCCAGAAAGGATAAACGAGTTGTTTTGTACGCCCGAGTCAGCAGTCGAGGGCAGAAACCAGACTTGGAGAGACAGATTGCAAGACTGGTTAACCTCTATCCTGGAGCCGAAGTGGTCGGAGAGGTTGGCGGCGGTCTCGACTTCAAAAGACCAAAGTTCCTTGCCTTATTGGAACGAGTCCGTGCAGGAGATATCGGAACGATTGTGGTCGCTCACCGGGATCGACTCTGCCGGTTTGGATTTGAGTTCGTTGAGTGGTACTGCCGTCAATACGGGTGCGAAATCTTGGTTCTCGATGACGATCACCTTTCTCCCCAGCAGGAACTGG
>Ga0209809_1000233_pt1 | contig 53735 bp, 38 predicted proteins | sample YNPMSTMetaG_FD_186172 | JGI IMG/M metagenome (GOLD analysis project Ga0209809, IMG submission 186172) | Anoxygenic and chlorotrophic microbial mat microbial communities from Yellowstone National Park, USA - YNP MS-T MetaG (SPAdes) (version 2) ...
CGCCGGGGTGTGGGCTTCGCCTGCGCTCCGCTTCGGCTTCGCCCACACCCCCACCCCGCCGGCATGGGCCTGCTCCCGCAGCTTCTCCCAGACCCCAGCAGCAAACACCCGCAGCCGGGGTGGGTCAGCATGTGCCTGGGCAGGAAAGGAAACCGGGGATACCCGCTTGACAACAGCCTCCGGCAGGCGTACAAGGGAGGCAAGGGGGTTTGTCCCATGCTGGAACTGAGCAAGCGGAACAAACCCGACCTGGACGACAGGAGGGTGATCTTCCTGGAGTTCGTGGCGGCGACCACCATCTTTGCAATCATCGCGCTGGTGCTCTACATGGTCTTCACCTACCGTCCCGCATGAGCGGCGCCCCGGTACGCGCCCCCCGACTCCGGCGGAATTCCCACGGGGGCAGCGGATCGGCGTCCGACCACAGCCCGCGGCGCGCCGCGCGGGCTTCCTGTTCGAGCCGGGCCAGCTCCAGGGCCTCCGAAGCATACTCGCGGTACCACCACGCAAGGCCCGCCCGGACCAGCTCCTGATTCAGGTTCCGCCCATCCGGCAAAATGACCTCCGCCAGCAGCCGCCCGTAACCATCCGTGCCGTGACTTCGCAACACCACGTTCTGCCCGAAGGCCAGATCGCCCGTGAAGCGGCGCGCCGCACTGCCGAAGGCCTGCCCGCGTTCGGGACAATCTATTCCCCACAACCTCACGCGCTCGGCGCGCCCGTCTCGGAGCACCTCGAGGGTGTCGCCATCGAGAATGCGAACCACCCGGACCGCCGGCGGGCCGGGCAAAGGCACGCGCCGGCAACCCGCAAAGGCCAGCCATAACCAGGCGACCAGCGCCGCAGCCACCCAACGCCCGGGCAGCGCCCTCATGACACCTCCTCGCGCCGGCGACCCTCGGGCGGTTCGAAAAGCGCCCGCACGAAGGCCAGCGCTTCTTCGGACGTGCGGATGCGCGACTCCAGTTGCGCGTCCTCCAGCTCGCGCAAAATGACGGCGAAGGCGGGACCGGGCCGGTAACCGGCGCGAATCAGATCGTGCCCGGTGAGCAAGCGTTTGGGTTTGAGCGCCTCGGGCGGGATCTCTTGCAGCTTGCGGCGCACGAACTCGTAATTGTCCAGGTTGCCGTGGCTGGCCAGGCAATCCAGCCGGTGCAGCTCCATATGCTCGTCGAAATGCTCCATCGCCAGGAAGCGTTTGAGCTTGCTTTCGCGCATGTGCCTGACGTGCCGCCAGCGCAGGTGATAACGCACCAGCGCTTCCACGCGACGGATCTCCTCGCCGGAAAAGCGCAGGCGGGTCATGATCTCGACGGCCATCTCGGCGCCCGCCACGTCGTGCTCGTCGAAGCGAATGCGATCCGCCACACGGTAGGTTTTCGGCTTGCCCACATCGTGCAGCAGCACGGCCATGGCCAGCGTGGACGTCGGTCGTCGCATCAGCTCGAGCATCAGCAGCACGTGCGTCCACACGTCGCCCTCGGGATGGAATTCGGGCGGCTGCGGGACGCCTTTCATGGCCGCCACTTCGGGCAGGAGTTCGGCCAGCAGCCCGGTCTCGTCCATCATTTCCAGGCCGCGCCGCGCGCCGCCCTCGGTGAGAAGGCGCACCAGTTCGATGCGGATGCGTTCGGGCGAGATGCGGCTGATCTGTCTGTGCTGGCGGCGAATCGCCTCCAGGGTGCGCGCCTCGATGCGGAAGTTCAAAGCCGCCGCAAAACGCACCGCGCGCAGCATGCGGAGATGGTCTTCGGCGAAACGCTGGTCGGGATCACCGATGGCGCGGATCAGCCCGTCCGCAAGATCCTGCTGCCCGCCGACGAAATCCAGCACCTCGCCCGTTTCCGGGTCCATGAGCAGGCCGTTGACCGTGAAGTCGCGCCGGAGCACGTCCAGCCGGGGATCGTTCACGAAGGTCACGCTGACGGGCCGGCGCCCGTCCACGTAGCGGTGATCGCTCCGCAAAGTGGCGACCTGCACTTCGGCCGCGCCTTCGCGCACCAGCACGACGCCGAAATCCGGCCCGATGACCAGGGAATTCTCGAACAAGGCGGCGACCCGATCCGGCAGCGCGTCGGTGGCGACGTCGTAGTCCTCCGGCTCGCGACCCAGCAGGCGATCGCGGACGCAGCCGCCGACCAGCCAGGCCAGGTGGCCCGCCTCGCGCAACCTGCGGACGACAGCTCGCGCCAGCTCCGGAACGCTTTTACTCACTCCTCTATGATCGTATAGGTTAGTCGGTAGGAGGTTCTGAACCATCTCGACGACACCCTCAACATCGCCGGCCGCCCCGGCCAAGGTGATCGTGGCCACCACCGTGGCCCTTACCTTCATCTCCTTCTGGCGGGCCGCGGCCATCGTCCTGAGCGACCTCGCCTCTTCCTCCTTCTACGCCGGCGGCATCGCCGAACAGGCCGTCGGCCCGTCGGCGCCGTGGTTCGTGCTCGGGGTCATGCTATTCGCTTTCGCCGTCCGCTCCGTGTACATGGAAAGTTGCTCGATGTTCGTGCGGGGCGGCGTCTACGTGGTCGTGCGAGACGCCATGGGCCATGCCATGGCCAAATTGTCCGTCTCGGCGCTGGTGTTCGATTACATTCTCACCGGCCCCATTTCCTCGGTGAGCGCCGGGCAGTACCTGGCGGGACTCATCAACGAGACCGCGGAAATGGTCCGGCGCCCCTTTCACGTGGACACCGATCTGTTCGCCACGGTTTTCGGAGTGGCCGTTACCCTTTACTTCTGGTGGGCCAACACGAAAGGCATCCAGGAGTCCAGCACCAAGGCGCTGCGGATCATGCAGATCACCACCGTAATGGTCGTGGTGATCTTGATCTGGGCGCCGGTCACCTTGCTGCTGCGCGGCGGCGGTCAATTGCCTCCCGCGCCTGTCCCGTCCAATCTGAGCTTCAGCGAGGACGCTTTGGGGTGGCTGAGGGGTACGCACTGGCCCAACATCGGGACCATCGCCATCCTGATCGCTTTCGGCCACTCCATTCTGTCCATGAGTGGTTTCGAGACGCTGGCCCAGGTTTATCGCGAGATCGGCTACCCCAAGCTCAGGAACCTCAAGCGAACCGCCAACCTGGTCTGCGGCTACGCCCTGGTTTCCACCGGCGTGGTCACCCTGCTGGCCATGGTCATCATCCCGGACGACGTGCGGCCCCGCTATTACAAGAACCTCATCGGCGGGCTGGCCATGAACCTGGCCGGACCCGAGCTGTTGCGCCTGGTCTTTCACGCCTTCGTCGTGCTGGTCGGCGTCCTCATCCTTTCCGGGGCGGTGAACACCTCGATGATCGGGGCCAACGGCGTGCTCAACCGCGTGGCCGAAGACGGTGTCCTGACGAGCTGGTTCCGCCGCCCTCACCCGCGATTCGGCACCAGCTACCGAATCATCAACCTGATCACTTTGTTGCAGTTGACCACGATCCTGGCCAGCCGCGGCGACGTGTACCTGCTCGGCGAAGCCTACGCCTTCGGCGTGGTGTGGAGCTTCTGCATGAAGGCCCTGGGCGTGCTAGTGCTGCGCTTCCAGCGACACGACCAGGAATACAGGACCCCGATCAACCTTCGCCTTGGCGGCCGCGAAATGCCTGTGGGGCTCGGCCTCACTACGTTGATCCTCCTCAGCGTTGCCCTGGCCAATCTGGTCACCAAACAGTTCGCCACCATCTACGGCGTCAGCTTCACCATCCTGTTGTTTGTCGTGTTCACGGCCTCCGAACGGATCAATCTGGCGCGCCGCGTCCAGCAGCAGAAGGGCCTGGAGCAGTTCAACCTCGAACTGCAACCGAACGTCTCCACCGAGACCGTGCGCGCCCGCCCCGGCTGCGTGCTGGTGGCCGTGCGCGATTACCGCCACATGCACCATTTGCAGAGGGTGCTGGAAAAGACCAACGTACGCCGGCACGACATCGTGGTCATGACCGTGCGCACCATCCCGCCCGGCGCGCGCGAATACGAGCTCACCGAGGATCAGCTTTTCACCGACTACGAAAGGGAGCTGTTCACGCGCGTCGTCTCTCTGGCGGAAAAACAGGGCAAGCCGGTGGAGTTGCTGACCGTGCCGGCCCTGGATCCCTTCGACGCCATGGTGCAGACCGCCGCACGCCTGAAAGCCTCGCGCCTGGTTACGGGAGTCTCGGCGCGCATGAGTTCGGAAGAACTGGCCCGGCGCATCGGCCTGGCCTGGGAGCGACTGCCCGAACCGCGCCACGCGTTCTCGCTGGAAATTATCAGCCCCGATCGTCCCTCCACCTACGTCAATCTGGGGCCGCACCCGCCCCGGCTGTGGCCCGAGGATATCGAGCGCCTGCACGAGCTGTGGCTGCGACTGTCCGACCTCGAAGAGTTCGGCGCGCGCCTGCACCATCGCGATGTGGTGGGCGTGGCGCTGCGGCGACTGCAGCGCGATCTGGCCGGCGACAAGCGCGACGAAGTGCTCGACGATCTGCGCCGGGAATTACGTTCCGGTTGATTTCTTGCGGCTCCCGCGGCTCTTTGGGCCTCCCTCCGCAGTCTCGTCGGGGGCGATCGTGGAAAGCACTTCGCGGAACAAGGCCTGTTTCTTCAGGTCGCGCCGCGAGGGAGGCGCCTGCTCGTGGCGATAGTCGTGCTCGTGGTAACAGGTGCGGCAGCGCACCTTGGCCGGTTGGGCGTTCACGATGGAGACGACCGAATGGTTGGTCAGCCGCTTGCACTTGACGCAATAATCGTCAATCACGTCGCCCAATTGCAGTTCCCGCATGGCTCCCTCCACTCCCGCCACAGCCCTGCTGATTGTAGCACGCAGGCAGTGATCACAGGACCGCGGCCAGCAGCCCCGCGCCGGCCGCACCGAGCATGACCCAGCCAATGTCCAGCCGGGTCGCCGTCAGCAGCACGAAAGAGACCAAGGCGATGCCGCCGGAAACGGCGTCGCTCACCGAGGCGCGCGCCAGCGGCAGCGTGGAGGCCACCAGCAACCCGGCCGCGGCGGCCATCACGCCTTCAATGGCGCCGCGAATCCGCGGCTGACCAGCCTTGCCGCCCAGATAGCGCGCCATGGGAATGATCAGGAACGCGGGCGTGATCAGCGCCAGCATGCCCATAACCGCACCCGGCACGCCGCGCACGAAGTAACCGACGCTTACCACGTACAAACCGTACGGCCCGGGCCCGGCGCGCCCGGCGGCTACGGCGGCGTTCAGTTCCCGGTCCGTCAACACGCCCCGCTCGACCACCAAATCGTGATGGATCACCGGCAACGACGTCAACCCGCTGAAAGACGTCACCGTCGCTTTCAGCAGCAGCAGGTACAGTACGAGAAGATTCATGCCGGCTCCCGCAACTCGCGCTCGGGCGATGGCACGCCCCACAGGGCCCCCGCCAGGGCGCCCAGCCCGAGCACAAGCAAAGGCGATGACGAAAAGCCCACCAGCAGCACGAGCGCGCCCACCGCCAGCACGGCGATCCGCAGCCGGTTGCCCGCCACCAGACGCGGGCGGAGCAAATTCCAGGCCGCCGCCAGCATCATCCCCACCGCCGCCGCCAACAGGCTCCCGATGGCGCCTGCCGCCAGTCGCATCGCCTGGAGTTCCTCGTACAGCGCCGTCAGCGCGATCACCAAAGCCCCGGAGGGCACAGTGGCGGCGGGCACCGCGACCAGAGCGCCGGGCCAACCTCGCAAGAACCATCCCACCGCTGCGCAGAACGCCAGCACGTTGGTGCCCGGCGTCACGCGAGCCAGGGCGAAGGCCAGAGCGTAGCGTTCGGCCGTCAACCAGCGTCGCCGCGCGACCAATTCCCGCTGAAACGCCGCCATGATCGGATCGCCGCCGCCGTAGGTCAGATTGCCGATGCGCAGGAAAATCCAACCGAGTTCGCGGAAAGAAACCGCGGGCATAGCGACAATGTTACATTCAAAGCAGCGCGCCTTGTGTTCAGGAACAAACGGGTCGTAGCGATCGGACTGTTCGTGGCAGCGGCGGTTGCGGGCGGGACGGCGTGGCTTTATCACCGCCGAACGGTCTCGCGCGCCGCGGCGCTTCCCGCCCAGCCGAAACCGGCGGCGCTCCCGCCCGAAATCATGCTGTCCGGAACGATCCGCGCGCGCCACATCGTTCCGGTGCCTGCTACGGTGGAGGGAATCCTCGAGCAATACATGGTCCAGCCCGGCCAGGAAGTCTTCGAAGGCCAGTTGCTGGCTCGCATCCACAACGAGGGGCTGGAAGCGGCTCGCCAGGCGGCTCAAGCCGATCTGGAGCGAGTCGAGAACCGGGTGCGCTCCCTGGAAAGCGCCTTGATCGCCGCCCGGCTGGAGGCATCCCGCGCCCGCGCCGAGGCCGAACGCGTGCGTGACGATTACGAAAAGGCGGAAAAGACCTTCGAGCGCCAGCAGTTCCTTTTCAAGGAGGGCGCCGTCGCCAAGATGGTCTTCGAAAGGGCCCGCAAAGAGTTCGAGGCCGCTCGCCGGCTATACGAAGCCACCGAGGACATGGCGCGCCTGGCGGAAGACCGCGCAGCCTCGCTGACCAAGGAACTCGATAACACGCGCCAACAGCTCGAGCAGGCGCGGGAGGCTTTCGAGGACGCCCGGCAGCGGCTGGCGGCGACCGAGGTCCACTCGCCGGTGGACGGCATCCTGCTGGCGCGCAACCGCCAGCCCGGCGATCCGGTCGGGCCGCATGTCCCCGACTTGCTTCAGATCGCCGTGGATCTCTCGCTGCTGGAGGTCGTCGTCGAACCCGAGCCGCCGGTGCTGGAACGGCTGAGCCCCGGTCAGTCCGCCCTCGTGGATGTTCCCGACGCGCCGCAGAGCAATTTGCCCGGGCGCATCGCGGCCATCGAAAAAGACGGGCGCGTCATCATCGAGTTCAGCAATCCCAGCCCGGCGGTCAGGCCCGGAATGAGCGCGCAGGTGCGGATCGCGCTGAATGCCGGCGCCACTACAGGTCCGCAGTGAGGATCAGCTCTCAGAGGGCGGCAGCGACGCCATGCCGAAGCGCCGCGCCTCTTCCTCCATGCGAAGGCGGAGCGCGGCCTTGCGGTCCTCGGGCAGTCGCGAAGGCTCGTACTGCGCAATGAGTCGCTCCACTTCGCGCGCAGCCCGGTTCTGCAAACTGGGCGCGCCGGCCTTGCACGAGCGCTCGCGGTTGGCGCGATCAATCACCGGGCCGGGGAAGCTGATCTCTTCACGCAGGTGGCGCCGCGTGTGGTCGGCGATCAACAGGTGCTTCTCGCGCAGCAATTCCTCGAACAAGGCCAGGGCCGGAAAATCCTCGCGCGGCTGGATCCCGCGCACCAGCCGGCAGCACATGCGGCAGATTTCGTGATCCACCACGAGCTTCTCCAGGCTCTGGCAGCTTTCGAAGTCGAGCATGCCCGGCCCGGACACGCTGTTGATGCCGGCCAGGATGGCCAGCACGGCGCCCATGCCGGTCTCCAGCCCCGCCTGCGCGTCGAGTTGCTTGGCGTCGCTCAGAGCGATGTAACCCTGCGTGGGCAGGCCCAGTCGCTTGCCGATCTCGGCGTTGGCGCAATTGAGCATGGCCGTTTCGATGGCCCCCATCGGGGTGGTCTCGTAGCGGACGTCGAACACGGCGGGCGAGCCGCCGTACAGCAACGGATGCCCGGGCGCCACCGTCTGGCTGATCACCACGCCGCTGAGATTTTCCGCCGTCTGCTGGATCAGGCTGCCCACCAGCGTCACCGGCGCCACGAAGCCTGAAAGCGGCATGGAGACCAGCTCCACGGGGATGCCCGCCCGCGCGCAGTCCACCAGATTCTGGCTGGTGACGTCGCTCCATTTCAGCGGAGCCGTCGGGCAACACGAAAAGATCGTGAGGGGTTTGTCGCGCAGGCTGCGCTCATCGCCCCGCACGATGAGCTGCAAGTCGTACATCACGCGGAAACTTTCGATCCTGAAGGCGCCCGTCACCACAGGCTTCTCGCCGTACCGCAGGCTCAGGTACAGGCGGTAACTGTCGGAGATCGCCTCGGGCACGTCCGCCGGGATCAGAGCCGTGCTTTGCGCGGCGAAACATTCAAGGCGGCTGGTGAGCTTGACGTAGCGCACGTAATCGGCCGTGTCAGGCGGGCGCATGCGGCCGGTGGCGGGGTCGAGAATATGGATCGCCGCCGAGCCGGGCGTGAAGTAGACGTTGTCACCCGCCAGCTCGTGGGTCTGGCGGCCCAGGACGTCGTACAACCCGAACCTGCGCGGCACGGTAGCCAGCGAACGATCGAGCAGATCCGGCGTGAAGCGGACGCGGCCGTCAGGCGCGGCCCTGGCGCCGTGGGCGGCCAGCAGATCCACCAGCGGGGGATTGTGGATCTCGACTCCCAACCGGCATAACAGCTCCCGCGCTTCGGCAAGGATGCCTTCGAGCAGTGCGTCGTCGAGCAGCCGCAGCCCCGGGCGCATGCGCCGCCTCGCTCAGGCCGCACTGGCGTGCCGCTTGAGAATCTGGGGCAGATTCTGCGAGAAGGCGGCCCGCGCCAGAACCATGTCGCACCCGGTCTCCTGGGCCTTTTGCTTGAGCTCGCCCTGTACGGGGAGCAGGTAGCCGATCACCGTGATCTGCTTGAGCTCGGAATCGCCCTTGAGCCGGGCCAGCGTTTTCAGGGGATGAATGTCCTGGAAATTCAGATCCATCAGGATCAGCGAGGGCATTTCCTTGGCTTTTTCCAGCAGTTGCTTGTCGGTCTTCACGAACTCCACCGGCAGTCCCGCTTTCTTGGCGGCATCGGTGATCTTGATCGTGAAAAAGAGATCTCCGACCGCTGCCAGCACCTTCTTGGCCTGTTTCTGCATAGGATCCCGTCTTTCACTTTGAAGTTCCGCAATCCCCGAAATCGGCTTGGATTTCGAGCGAGTGCTGCTGCCCTGGGGGGAAATTCAATCTTACCCCTCAGCCACGGCCCCGCGCAACCGGTCGCCCGGCCCAAGACCCCGGCTGCCAACCAGATAAGGCTGCCCGAATTCGTGGAAACGGGGTTCAGGGACGCCTGCGCAATCCATCCGCGGCGCCGGAGAAAGCCTCGTCCCCGAAGAGCATGGCCGCCAGTGCGAGCGCCGTGACCTGCCGAACATGGACCACGGGCGCTCCCTCCAGCACCGGCCAACGCCGCCGGACCTCATCCACCAGCGTGGGACGAACCACCCAAAGCATCGCACACGGCTGTTGCCCCTGCAACGTGTCGAGCTCCGGCCCCCAACCGTCGCCGCGCAGCTCCAGCGGACCCACTTCGTCCACGATGATCAGATCCGGCGCCGCTCCCGCAGCCGCCGCCAGCGCCTGTCGCCCGAACCGCAAGGCCCCCGCGTCAAAGCCATACGGGCCCTGGCGAATGTCACACGGACCTTCCGACCGCCGCGCCAGCCATTTCCGGCGGCCCGTCAATAAATCCTCGACCTGATAGCCGCTCCGCACGCCGTCATCCCAAAAGCCCGGCGACAGCACCCCCGCCACCCGACCTCCCCGGGCCCGCACCAGCTCGACCAGCTCGGCACACAGGGTCGTCTTGCCTTCGCCTTTCTCCCCCGTGAGGATGACCACAGGCGACGCCGTCACCCGATTCTGCCAGTATTCCACCCGGTCGAACAGCCCGGCCAGCACTCGAGCCGGGTTCTTCAACGCGGCTCGCAAACCGGGAATGGCGCTCATGAAGTCGGGCAGCGCGGCAAAGGCGGCTTGCAACGCAGCGCCCGCGGACGCGAAACGCCCCCGGTGCAGCCGTGCGGAAATGCGCGGGTGCTTTAACTCGACGCTGATGGCTGAAAACATCACGATCACGTAAACAGCCCGCAGGATCATTTGCGCGCCGGCGCGTATGCCCGCAACGGCATTGCCTTCCAGCGCCCCCAGCACCAGGCCGGAAAGCAACAGAACCACACCCAGCTCGATCCATAACCGCGGCCGCCGGAACCTGCGCAAGCGTCCGCCGTAGCGCCACACCGCCAGCCCCACCGCCACGGCAATCCCCGGCGCGCTCACCGCCAGCGGCTGAACCGAAATCCAGTACAGCCCCGCGGGCAGCGCCGCCACGGCCAGTCCCAAAGCGAGCAGAGAAGCCTGCGGTCCACCAAGAGCCTCTACCGGTTGCCGCCCCGGCGCGGCCGCCGTCAGCTCCGCCGGCGGCCGGTACGAGCCGGGACGAAAGCCTTTCCCCAGCCGCCGGCCCGCCAGCCCGGCCGAGGCCCCCAACACGCCCTGAACCGCCAGCAACAGCAAGATGGGGCTTGCCGGATCCAGACTCTCCCATCCGGTGACGCGCGCCGCGTAGCGCACCAGAGCCTCGTACAGACGCACGATGTCGGCGCCGTAGACGATCACCAGCGAGATGATCTTCTGCACCAGCGTCAGACTCACCGCGGCCGCGCCGCCCACGGCGCACCCAAGGGCCCCGGCGCCCAGAACGCTCACCGCGGCTTGCAAAAGCAAGCCCTCGGCGAAAATGCCGATCATGGGGTTCAGGATCACGGCGCTGGGCGAGACCGACTTCATCAAAGCGCAAATCAGCGCCGCGCGCCAGACCAGCCCGCGGTCCCGCCACACCTGCACGCCCGCGCACATCAAAAACACCCCCAACGACGCGAGCACCGTCCCCGTGAACGGCACGCGCAAATTGTGAAGGAAGCTTCCGACGACGATCTCGAAGGCCGCCCACAGGCTGCCCAGCGCCGCGGCACGCCGCCAGACCCTGCTCGAGGCGGCCGGCCGGCCCTCAGAAACGGAAACGGAGGTTGACGTAGCCATGGCGCCCAGGTTCGGGATACCCTTCCAGCAACGAATAATCTCGGTCCAACAAGTTGCCGGCCCCGATCTGAATCTCCAGCCCCCGCCCCAGGGTCACCACCGTCCCCGCACCCACGACGGAAATGCGCTCACAGGACCAGAGGCGACCGGCATCGTTGCGGTTGATGCGCCCGGACTCGAAGTACCAGTCCGCGAAAAACAGCACTCGCGCCATCACCCGTCCGCTCTGCATCGCATAAACTCGATGGCGCGGCGCGCCCAGCGGCGGCCAGGCCGGATCGGTGAGGTTCTTTCGGCTCAGATAGGTGTAGTTCGCCGTCACGTCGAGCCTCGGCACGGGACTGCTGCGAACGCTCAGTTCGGCGCCCAGGTGGCGCGTGCGTCCCAGGTTCCGCAACTGGAAAACGTTGGGCTGAACGAAAAAGCGCTCTACGGCTCCCTCGAGCCAGCTCGCAAACAGGGCGGTCTCGATCAGGCTGCGCCTGCCCAGCATGTGCGAGTAGCCCGCTTCCCAGTTGCCGGCTTTCTCCTCGCGTAGAAAGGGGTTGGGGATGCTCAAACCCAGGCGGTACGAGTAGCGGTCCCGCAGCGTCGGCAACCGCGTCTTGCGCGCGAAAGTAAATCGCAGGCGCCCGGATTCGGAAATCGTCTCCCACAACCCGGCCTGGAAGTTCCACGCTGCCAGGTCATTTCGGGGAAAGGGCAGGATGCCGCCCTCGCGCAGATCGTCGGCTCGCCGGTTGTCGAGTCGGTCAGCGCTGAAGCCCAGCACGAGGCTGGTGCGCTGGCGCACGCGGATTGTATCCTCCAGACCGAGCGACAGGGTCAGATCGCGAAAGCTGCGCCCGATCTGGCCGACGTTGAACTCGTGGTGGCGGTCGTCCTTGACGTAAAAGGAGGCCTTCAGCGTCTGGCGGGCGGCCCATCCGCTTCCCAGCTCGATGATGGCCCCGTTGGTGGCGTCGTCATAGACGCTGGTGAAGGACGCGGGACGCAATTGCGTGGCGTAACGCGCGTCGTCAAAGGACTTGACCACGTTCTGGAATTGATCGCGAAAGAGGCGGGCGCGCAAGTAAGTCCGGCTGCCCAAGTTACGCGAGCCGATGAGATAATAACTTTGTTTGTCCCACTGCGGCCACTGCCAGTAACGCACGCGAACCGCGGGATCCGGCCCCGCGTACGGCGGCTGGCCCTTTTCGGCCCTCTGATTGGTGTAAGTGAACGAGTATTGCCGGCCCTCTGCGGGAGTCCAGGCAAAGCGCGCGCGCACCAGCGAGTCCGTACGATAGGCGTTCGTGCGCCGTCCCGGGGGTTGTGTCACCGTGCCCCGAAAGTCGCCCGAAAGCGGAAAGGAATCGCAAGACAACCGGGAGAAGCTGCCCTGGGCCCAGAACTTCGGCCGGCGCACTCCCAGATTGGCGAACGAATGCACTTGCTCGCCCGAGCCGTATCCGGCGCCGACCTCGCCGTACCATCGCTCGGCCGGTTCCTTGGAGATCAGATTGATCGCCCCGCCGATGGCGTTCGGCCCATACAACGGTGACGTAAAACCCTTGGCGACCTCGATCTGGCTGAGGCCGGCCGTCAGGAACCGCTCCAGGTCCACGTAGCCGTCGTAGGGCACGTAGACCGGGATGCCGTCTACGTACAAGGGGACTTGGCGAACATCGAACCCGCGGACGAAAGCTCCCAGATCGTTGCGCTGCCCGATGCGATCCAGGTTGACGCCCGGCGCCGGCAACAGCGCCCCGGACAGCGTGAGAGCGTTGCGCAGCCGGAAGGCGTTTTCGTCCACCGTGGCGGCCGTGCCGATCTGCGGCGCCTCGGCCATGACGTGCACTTCGATGCGCCCCAACTGGAAAGCGCCGCCGGGCCGGTTGCGCTCGTGAGCTTCCAGGGAGGCCCGCAGTTGCGCCACGTATGCCAGCAGGGATGCCGGATCCGCGGTCCCCGGCGGGGGCGGCGCTTGCAGCCCTGCCGTCTCGATCTCGCGCGCCAACAGTTGAACCTCGCGCGCCAGTTGCCGGGTGCGGTGGGCATCGTTCCAGGAGGCTCGCAACTCAGCCGAGAGCCATTGCAGCGCGGCCAGCCACGGAATGGCGTCCTGAGCGCTCCGGGCCGCGGCGGTCGCGCCGGCAAGCCAGCAGGCGGCAATCAGCGCGGCCAGCCTCATACGGCGCCGCCCCGCCCGTGCGCCTGCTCCGCCATGCGGCACTCGGCGTGGACAGCCCGAACGGCTTTCTCCAACTCGGCGCGGCGCACGACAATGGCGATGGTCAGCTCGCTGGATCCCTGTGCGATGGCGATGATGTTGATCCGCTCGCGCGAAATGGCGGTAAATATGCGGCCTGCGAGGCCGGGCGTGCCTCGCATCCCTTCGCCCACCACCGCCAGCAAGCCCACTTCTTCGTCCACCTCGATGGGCTTGATGTAGCCGTGCTCGAGCTCCAGAAGCAGCGCGTCCTCCAAGGCTTCCATGGCCGCGCCCAGCTCGCTTTCGCGCACCAGAAAGCAGAACGACTGCCGGTAAGAGGAGCTCGAAAGGGCCAGCACCTCCACGTTGGCCCGGCCGAGCGCTTCCAGGGCCCGGCCCATGATCTGAGCGCCGCTGATGACGCCGCTGGCCGGCTCGATCGAGACCAAGGCCACGTGCGGCAACGAGGTCACCGCCCGGGCGCCGTTGGAGACCTCAATCCGCGGCACGATGCGCGTACCGGGCTTGTCGGGCGCAAAACTGTTCTTGCTCCAGACCGGGATCCCGCGCTCGATCAGGGGCGCCAGCGTGCGCGGGTGCAGCACCTTGGCTCCGTTGTAAGCCAGCTCGGCCGCCTCGTTGTAGGTGACTTCCTCCAGCACCGCAGCGTCGGGCACGATGCGCGGATCCGCCGTCATGATCCCGTCCACATCCGTCCAGATCCACAGCTCGGCCGCGTCCAGCACCGCGGCCAGAATCGAAGCGGAAAAATCCGATCCGCCGCGTCCCAGCGTGGTCGGCTTGCCGTCCACCGTAGCTCCGTTGAAGCCGGTGACCACGGGTAACACGCCGGCCTCCAGAAGCGGCCGCAGCCGGGCCTGCGCCCGGGCCCGCGTCGGCTGCATCAAGGGCGTGGCGTTGCCGAAGACGGCGTCGGTCACGATCACTTCGGCCCCGTTGACCCCCTCGGCGCGCACCCCCTGCGCGTTCAGATAGGCGCTCACCAGCAGGACCGCGAGGCGCTCGCCCACCGAAACGGCCTCGTCTACCGAACGCGGCGGGCGTTCGCCCAGCATCAGAATGCCCATCGCAATCCGCTGGAATTCGTTCAGAATCTGCCCGATCGCTTCCTCGACCGCAGTCCGTTCCCGTTCCGGCAACAGCTCCCGGCAGGCGCTCAGGTGTCGCTCTTCCAGGCGCCCGAGGTTGGCGCGAACGCCCTCCTCCTCGCCAATTTCTGCCCGGCGCAGCGTCTCCAAAAGCAGGTCCGTCACTTTGGCCATGGCCGAAATCACTGCCACCACGGGCCGGCGCCGGCCTTCCTCGCTCAGGATGCGACAGGCGACCCGAATGCGCTCGGCGGATCCGACACTGGTGCCGCCGAATTTCATCACCACAAGGTCCTTCACTCCCGGAGTCTCCTGCGAACAATCGGGGCGCCTTCACGCGCCGCGCGATCGGATTTTTTCCATGTTAACATTCGACCGGCGCGCGACCACGGCCGCCATGCCATGTCCGCCGGAGGCCGGGCCGTTTATCCGCCCGACGCCGGCCCACTGTCAGCCAAGCCCTGCCCGTTGCTCACACGCTCGCGCACCAGCTTGAGGACGGCCTCTTCCACCTCCTCGATGCTCAGCCCCGTGGTGTCCAGATACACCGCATCGGGCGCCTGCACCAAAGGCGACTCAGCCCGGTTGCGATCCCGCAGGTCCCGCTCCTCCAGCTCGGCGGCCACCTGCGCGGCATCGGCCGGCTGGCCGCGCTCGCGCAGTTCGCGCAGGCGTCGCTCGGCGCGCACTTGGGGCGCGGCGTCCAGAAAGATCTTCACGTCGGCGTCCGGGAAAACCACGGTCCCGATGTCGCGCCCCTCCATCACCACGTTGGTCTGGCGGCCAATGCGTTGTTGTTCGGCCACCATGGCCCGCCGAACCCCGCCGTAGACGGAAATCCTCGAGGCGGCCGAAGCCACTTCGGGCGTGCGGATGGCGTCCGTGACGTCCTCTCCGTTGAGGAAAACGCGCCCGCTGCCCGGCGCAAATTCGATCCGCGCCGCCGAGGCCAGTTGCTCGAGGCGGTGCATGTCCTCCAGATCCACGCCCGTGCGCAAGGCCCACAGCCCCACGGCGCGGTACATCGCGCCGGTGTCAATGTACACGAAACCCAGCCGTGAGGCCACGCGCCGGGCGATGGTGCTCTTGCCGGCGCCGGCCGGTCCGTCAATGGCGACCACGATGCGACGGGGCATGGAAAGGTTCCATGATAGCAGGCGCCCCGAGTCTGGACCGCAAGCTAGAATGAGAACAGAAACGCGATTTATGAGGCGCACATGGCTGTGCGGGCTGATTCTGGCTCTCGGCCTCTTCGGCCAGTACGACGGTCCCAGGCCGCCGAAAGCCGACTTGCCTTACCTGGTGCACGCGGATAACTTGATCCCCACCGAGGTCAACGAGGCGCGGGAAGAAACCCGCGGCAAACAGACCACTTACATCGTTCCGGGCGCCGGCTCACCCGCCCGAACGCCTGTTGCCGAACCCATCTTCCTGTTCCTTTCCGAGAAGATCGCCCCCGAGGCTCTCGAACTGTACCGGCTGGAAGTGAAAGGCGGCAATCGCCAGATCGTTTTCCCGGAGCGCATCAGGGACAGGCCGCGGCCCTTGCGGTTGCTGGTCCAGCGGCTGGATGAGAAACTCTACAAGCTGGAGGTCAGCGAACGTTTCGGTCTGGAAAACGGCCCGTACGCCATCACGCCCAAGGGTTCCAACCAGGTTTTCTGCTTCGACGTGTACTGAGCCGGATTTCCCTGCCGGCAACCGCGGCCGTGGCGTCTGCGACGTCGCCTGACAGGGCTTTAGAATTGGGAGAAACATGATTCGGCGGAGTCTTGCGCTGCTGGCAAGTTGCCTTCTGACGGCCGGCCCGCAACTCGAGCAAGCCAGGAACCGCCAGGATCGCGCGGCACTCGAGCGGATCTTCGCGCAAAGGGCGGCCCGGGCTGAAAAGAATCCCGAGGACGCGGCCGCTCAGGCGGAACTGGCCGAAGCCGCCTTGTACCTGGCCGAGGTCGCGCTCGAACTGCAAGACCGTGAGCGGGCGCGCTCGGCCGCCGAGGAGGGGGTCAGGGCGGCACAGCGAGCCGTCGCCCTCCAGCCCAACGTTGCCGAGCACCACCGGCTGCTGGGCGCCCTCTGCGGCCAGGTCATTCCGGGCAACGTGCTGCTGGCCGTGCGTTACGGCAAATGCGCCGCCGAATCCATCCAGCGTGCCCTGGAACTGGATCCGGGCTCCTGGCGCGTCTGGCTGAGCCGCGGAGTGGGTCACTACTATCTGCCGCCCGCTTTCGGCGGCGGCGCGGAGGCCGCCGTCGCCGACTTCCGCAAGGCCATCGAGCTGAATCCGCGCGCGGCGGATGCCTGGCTGTGGCTGGGCATCGCTCTGCGCAAGACGCAGCGCAACGCCGAAGCTCGCCAGGCGATCCTGAAATCCCTGGAACTCAATCCCGAGCGTGTCTGGGCCCGCCGGCAACTGGAGAAGACGCCTGCCAAATGACTGACCCGCGGACCCGCATCCTGGTGGCCCTGGCTGTCGTCGGTCTGACATTGTTGAGCTATCTTGTTTTTCCCGGGCGGACCTGGCTTCAAGCCGACACGCAGATTTACGCCCCGATCCTGGAGCGGCTATGGGACCCCGCCGTCCTTGCCAATGATCCGGTGGCGCAGCGCCCGCACGTCGCCTTCACCATTTACGACGAGCTGGCCCTGGCCTTGCGCCGCTTTACCGGTTTGCCCTTCCACGCCATCCTGACCGCCCAGCAGTTGCTGTTCCGCGCCCTGGGCGTCTTCGGGGTCTATATGATCGGCACGGCCCTGGGCCTCTCCCTGCGTGGGGCGCTGTTGATGGCGGCCGCGTTCTCTTTGGGCGCCACCGTCGTGGGCCCGTCCGTGCTCACGCTGGAATACGAACCTGTTCCCAGGGGATTCGCCGGTCCGCTGGTCTTGCTGGCCCTCGGACTGGCCGGGCATGGCCGCGATCTGGTCGCAGGAATAGCCGCCACGCTCGCGTTCCTGTATCACCCGCCCACGGCAGCGGCGTTCTGGGCCGTCTACTTCGTGCTGGCCTTGTGGCCTTCGCCTCCGCCCGTGATGACTCGGCGCATCGCGGGCCTGCTGCCGCTCGCCCTGGGCGCGGTCTTGCTGCTCCTGCTGTCTCGCCTGCAACCCGGCATCAGCGAACCCCAGATGCTTTTCGACCGGCTGGACCCGGAGCTGGAGCGCCTGCAACGCTGGCGGGCCTCTTACAACTGGATCAGCCTCTGGGACGCCGCGTGGCTTCGCCAGCACGTCTTCCTGTGGCTGGTTTCGCTGGCTGCCTTCTGGCGTCTGCGCCGCGCAGGCGCTTTCCGGACCCGCCAGCCCGGCGCCTGGCCCGTCATTGACCTGGAGTTCTTTCTGCTCGGCCTGCCGCTGGCGGGCTTGCTGTGCGTTCCTTTGAGCTACTGGCTGCTGGATCACATGAAGTGGGCCATGATCGCGCAGCTCCAGCCGGCACGCAACCTCATGTACCTGATGGTGCTGTCCGCCGTGCTGGCCGTGGCTGCCGCCGCCAAAGCCGGAGAGCAGAAACGCTGGTGGGAAAGTTTGCTCTGGCTCGTCGTGGTTTACGCGATTCCCGCCCACATGCGACTGCTTCAATTCAGCGCCGCGGCCTTCAACACGCCGTTGGCGCGCCAGCGCGTGCTCGTGGTGCTCGGGCTGGCCGCCTGCGCAGCGCTGGCGCTCCATGCCCGGACGCGCACCGCGGTCACCGGGGCCTTGACGGCGGCTGCCGCCGTCGCGCCCTTCTTCGTCATCCCCCATCTGGGCAACGTCCAGAATTACCCTCGCCTCCACCACAAGGAACTGGACCAGTTGGCAGCCTGGGCGCGCGCGAACACGGCGACCTCGTCGGTATTCCTCTTTCCGGACGCCGGGCGCGAGCTGTTCCCCGGGATCTTTCGCGCCAAGGCGTTGCGTGCGGTCTACGTGGACTGGAAAGGCGGCGGCCAGGTTAACTTCCTGCGCGGGTTCGCGCGGGAATGGCGGGAGCGCTGGCAGCGGACCATGGAGGGTGGCTTCCGCCTTGCCCGCCTGCCTGTGTACGAGGCTTGCGGAGCAAACTATCTGGTGCTCCGGCGTCCACGCAGCCTGCCGGGCCGCACCCCCGCCTACCAGAACGAGCGCTACGTGGTCTACGCGCTCAGGCCGCGGCCAGAAACTCCTCCACCTCCCGGCGCGACGGCACTGAAGCCTGGGCGCCCAGGCGCGTAACCGAGACAGCCGCGGCTGCGTTCGCGAACCGCAAGGCCTCCTCGATCGGCTTGCCCTCGGCCAGCCCCACGGCGAGAGCCGCATTGAACGTGTCGCCCGCGGCGGTGGAATCGCGAACCGCCACTGGGAACGCGGGCTGACGGATCTGCCGCCCGCCGTCATCGTAAAAGCAGCCCTGGTCGCCCAGTTTCAGTACCACGCAACGGGCTCCCATCCGGCGCAAGGCGCGAGCCAGCTCGGGCGCTTCTGAAGCTTGCACGCGTCCCGGCGGGCGGCCCAGCAGGATCAGTGCCTCGCTTTCGTTCGGGGTCAGAACGTCCACCAGGCCGAGCATCTCTCCGGTCAAGGGCTGGGCCGGCGCAGGATCCAGCACGGTGGAGGCGCCCTCCTGGCGGGCGATCCGCAAACCGGCCTCCACCGCGACAAGCGGCGTCTCCAGTTGGAAGAGGGCGAAACGGGCGCCGCGGAAGCTGCGCCGAAACCCTTCCATCTCCTCCGCCGCCAGCGCGTGATTGGCCCCGGGCGCCACGACGATGGAATTCTGGCCGTCCTTGTCCACCCAGATCAAGGCCACGCCGGTGGCATGGGAGCGCGTGGCATGAACCGTGGAAACGTCGACGCCGGCGGCCGCCAGGCCGGCCTTGAGGTGATCGCCGAACCAGTCATAGCCCACGCGGCCCACCATGCGCACGGCCAGCCCGGGCGCAGCCAACCGTGCGGCCGCATACGCCTGGTTGGCGCCCTTGCCGCCCGGGATCATTTGAAAATCACGACCCAAGGCCGTTTCACCGGGCGCCGGCAGCCTGGCAACGGTAACCACAAAATCCATGTTCAGGCTGCCGACCACTACCAGCGCGGACGTCATCGGGAAAGATCAATTCCGAATTTCTTCAATTCCTCGGCGTAATAGCGGCGATGCAGGAGTTCCCATTCCTCGCTGCCCTCGGGGATTTCGCGCTTTTGGGAACGAATTTTCTGGCGCGCGGCGCGGTCCACTTTCTCCTCGAGCGCGAGCAATTCCCTCATGGCGCGGACCATTTCCAGGCGGATCTCGTTTTGCTCGATCTTCATCCGCGCATGGCGCGCCTTGCGCAAGGCGGCCATCAGCTTGTGCGAAATATCAATGATTTTGTCGCGGGAAAGCTTCATCGGATCGCCCGTGTCGCGGCCCGAAGCGCGCACCACCTTGCGTTCGGCGATGAGCTGGTTCTTGATGCGGCGGAACATTTCCTGGTAGCTGACGCCCTCGCGGCGCATGTAATCGGCGTACTGGCTCAGGATCTCGCGCACTTCTTCGTTCAGGCGATCCTCGACTTCCAGCTCTTCGGTGATCACGCCCGCGATCAAATCGGCCAGGGCCTGCGGTTCGGTGGTTTCGATCAGGCGCGGCGTCAGCCGCCGGACCATCTGCCTCGCCAGATAGTGAATGAATTCCCGCGGAAGCAGCATCAGTGTCGGCTTACCAGCATCCAGTTAGTGTACAACAGGGGCGCAAGGCCGAGATGGGGGACCGGCGGCAGGCATAAGATGGGGAGATAGCCGTGCCCCGTTTCAGCAAGCACGAGCTCATTTTGTTGTGCTTGTTTGCCGTGTTGGCGGCCACCGGCCCGGTCCGCCGTCCCGCGGTCCTTCTCTTACTGGGCGCGCTGGCGTTGCTGCAAGTCCTCGAACCTCTCCTGCCGTTTGCCGGCCGGCCCGCCGGCAGCGTCGCGGCCAACCTGCTCAAGCTGGTCCTGGGTTACGGCATCTTGGGTCTGACGGGAGGGATCAACAGCAGCTACTACTGGATCCTGCTGGCGCCCGTGATCTCGGCCGGCATGGTGCTGGGAGTGCAGGGCACCGCTGTCTTCACCGGCCTGGCCTGCGGGGCCTATCTATCCACTTTGCTCTGGATTGATTGGACAAAGTACGAGTTGCCTGCCGATCAGATCCCGGAAATCGTGCTGCGGGTGACCGTGCTGGCGCTGATCGGTTTCCTGGCGGAACGGCTGGCTGAGGTCAACCCCGCGGCCCGCCGGGCCCAGGCGGTGGCGGCCCAACTGGCCGAAGCCAACCGGAACTTGCAGGAAGCGGAGGCTGCCGTGCGCCGGTCGGAACGACTGGCCGCGCTGGGGCAACTTTCCGCCGGCCTGGCCCACGAGTTGCGCAATCCGCTGGGAACCATCCGCGCTTCCGCCGAAATGCTGGCGCGTCATATCCCCACGGCCAACCCGGTGGCCAGCGAACTGGTGGGATTCATCCAAAGCGAGGTGGACCGCACCAACAACCTGGTCACCCGCTTTCTGGAGTTCGCCCGCCCGCTCGAGCTCAAAGCGGTGCGCGCCGAGCTCACCGAGATCATTGATCGAGCCGTAGAGCAGTTGCAGCGACACTCGCCCCCGTTCGATGTGGCCGTGTACAAGAACTACGCCCCCGACCTGCCGCCCTTCGATTTCGATCCCGAATTGATGGAGCGCGTGGTCTACAACCTGCTCCTGAACGCGGCCCAGGCCAGCCCGCCCGGCGCCGCCATCACGGTGAAGACACGCGCGCTGGCTGGCAACGCCGAGATCGCTGTGATTGACCGCGGCGAGGGCATCCCGCCCGAACGCCAGGAAACGATTTTCAATCCTTTCGTCACCACCAAGCCGGAGGGCGTCGGCCTGGGCCTGGCGATCGTTTCAAAGATCGTGGATCTGCACGGCGGTACAATAACGGTGGAAAGCGAGCCCGGAAAAGGCAGCGTTTTCCGCGTCTACCTGCCCCTTGGTCGCCGCACCGCCCCATGAAGACGCGCATCCTCATCGTCGAAGACGAGGAGAAACTCCGGCGGGTGCTCGAGCTGCACTTGCGTTCGGCAGGCTACGAGGTGGAAACCGCCGGATCCGCCGAGCAGGGCTGGAAGCTGGCGGACCGCGCCGGTCTGATCGTAACCGATCTGCGCCTGCCCGATTACGACGGCCTGGAGTTGATCGCGCGCCTGCGCCGCCAGAACACACGCACCCCCGTGATTGTCATCACCGCGTACGGTTCGGTGGAGACCGCGGTGGAGGCCATGCGCCGGGGCGCCGACGATTTCGTGCTGAAGCCTTTTTCGCTCGATCACCTCACCACGGTCATCCAGAAGGCCTTGCAGCGCCGCGCGCTGGAAGACGAGAACCTGCGCTTGCGCGAAGAGCTCGGTCGCCGCTACGATTTCCGCAACATCATCGGTCGCAGCCCCGCCATGCAGGAGATCTTTGCCGCCATCCAGCGCGTGGCGCCCACGCGCGCCACCGTGCTGCTGTGCGGGGAAAGCGGCACGGGCAAGGACCTCATCGCACGCGCCATCCATTACCATTCCCCGCGCCGCGACCGCCCCTTCGTCAAAATCAACTGCTCGGCCCTTCCCGAAAACCTCATGGAGGCCGAGCTGTTCGGTTTCGAAAAAGGCGCCTTCACGGGCGCGGTGAGCTCCAAGCCCGGCAAGTTCGAACTGGCCGACACCGGCACGGTTTTCCTCGACGAAATCGGCGATGTGCCCCCTTCGGTTCAGGTCAAGCTGCTCCGCGTACTCCAGGAGCGCGAATTCGAACGCCTGGGCAGCAACAAGACGCGCCAGATTGACGTCCGTGTCATCGCCGCCACCAACCAGGACCTGCGCGCCGCCTTGGAACAGGGCACGTTTCGCGAAGACCTCTACTACCGGCTCAACGTGGTGCCCCTCAACCTGCCCCCCCTGCGGGAGCGCCGTGAAGATATCCCTTTCCTGGCCGAACACTTCGTGCGCAAGCTGGCCCCGATGCTGGGCAGCCCGGTCGAGGGGATCACCGAGGCCGCCATCCAGAAGCTGATGGCCTATCACTGGCCGGGCAACGTGCGCGAGCTGGAAAACGTCATCGAGCGCAGCATCGTGCTGGCCGGCGGCAGCGTGCTCGATGCCGACGACATCAAATTGGACACGACGCCCCGCGCCCGCCCGCCCGCCGAAGAGTTCTTCCTGCCGGAAGGCATGACCCTGGAAGAGTTCGAACAGGCCGTCATTCGCGAAGCCCTTCGCCGGGCCGGCGGCAACAAGAGCCAGGCCGCCCGCATGCTGGGCCTGACACGCAACGCCCTGCGCTACCGCCTGTCGCAAATGGGACTGGAAGGTTGACAGGCACGGGGCTCCCCCCAACCGGGGCGGCGCCCGCTACACTCGGAATGGTTAAAATTCCTTAGACACAGGCCCTCACCTTGTATTACCGTAGTAACAGGCGCGGTGCGTACGCCTTGTTTCCGAATCTCGGCAAGCGGGGGCTGAGTTCGCGGCCAGGCCCAGACCGCGGAAGGACGGTGCATTCGCATGAAGAACCATCCCGGGCAGGGTATGGCGCAGCAACCGCAAGACGGCACGTTTGAAAGCTTGCTCCCGGGCACGGACTTGACTTCCGTGCTCGAGGCCATGGTAGACGGCGTCTTGGTCTTCGATGCCGCCGGCAAACTCGCCCTGGCCAACTCAGCGGCGCGACGGATGCTCCCCATCGGCGAACCCGCCCCTTCTGTGCAAGACTGGCCCCAGCGCTACGGAATCTTCCAGTCGGATGGGCGAACTCCGGTCGCAGCCGATCAACTCCCGATAAGCCGGGCCCTGAGGGGCGAACCCGTTTTTGCGGAGGAAATTTTTGTCCGCAACGCCGTCGTACCCGATGGCGTGTGGCTTGCCGCTACCGCCACCTCCCTGCGCGATGAGACCGGCCGGGAGCGCGGCGCCCTGTGGGTGCTGCACGACGTGACCGAGGCTCGGCGGGCTCAGAAGGCGCTCCGGCGCGAACGCGATTGGGCCTCCACGATCCTGGACACCGTAGGCAGCCTCGTCGTCGTCCTCGATCGCGAAGGCCGCATCATCAGCTTCAACCGCGCTTGCGAGATAGCGACCGGCTACAGCTTCGAAGAGGTCATCGGGCGGCCCGTCTGGGATCTGTTCATCCCGCCCGAGGAGGTGGAACAAGTCCGGCGCGTGTTCGAGCGCCTCTGCGCCGGCGTTTTCCCGGCCCAGCATGAAAACCACTGGCTGACGCGGACCGGTCAGAAGCGCCTGATCGTGTGGTCGAACACCGTGCTGCTCGGCCTCGAAGACCAGGTCGAGTACGTCATCGGCACCGGCATTGACGTCACCGAGCGCAGGTCGCTCGAGGCCCAGCTCCGCCAGGCGCAAAAGATGGAAGCCGTAGGACGGCTGGCCGGCGGTGTGGCCCACGACTTCAATAATCTGCTGACCGTGATCTCCGGCTACGCGCAGATGCTGCATGACGCGCTGCCGGCCGCCGACCCGCTGCGCGACGCTGCAAGCGAGATCCTGAATGCCGCCGAGCGCGCCGCCTCTTTGGCCGGCCGCCTCCTGATGTTCAGCCGCAAGCAAACGGGTCAACCGCGTCTGCTCGATCTGAACGCGGTCGTCAGCGGCATGGAGCGCTTGCTACGCCGGGTGATCGGAGAGGACATCGAGCTGCTCACCGTTCTGGGCCCTGAGTTACCCCGGATCCAGGGCGATCCGGTGCAACTCGAGCAAGTGATCATGAACCTCGTGGTGAACGCCCGCGAAGCCATGCCCGAAGGCGGCCGCATCGTGATCGAAACGGCCCGGGTCCAAATGGAAGATGAATACCTGAGGACTCACCTGGGCGCCCGAAAAGGACCGCACGTCTTGCTGGCGGTAAGCGACACCGGCTGCGGCATGGAACCTGACGTCCTCCGCCAGGCCTTCGACCCGTTCTTCACCACCAGGGAATCCGGCACCGGGCTGGGACTGAGCACCGTTTACGGGATCGTGCAGCAACACAGAGGCCAGATCTGGGCGTACTCGGAGCCGGGCGGGGGGGCGACGTTCAAGATTTACCTGCCCGCGGCCGAAGGCGACCCCGATCCGGAGCAAGCCGCGACCGGTCAGGAAGCAGCCGCTCCGGAGGCGGCCACCGGCGTGGTCCTCGTGGTCGAAGACGAGCCCGACCTGTGCAAGCTCATCACGAGCATCCTGGAGCACGCCGGATACACCGTCCTCAGCGCAAGCGATCCCGAAGAAGCCCTGCGTCTGGCCGCTGCACAAGCCGGGCGACTGGACCTGCTGGTCACCGACGTCGTGTTGCCGCGCTTGAGCGGCCGCCAGTTGGCTGAGCGCTTGCGCGACCAACAACCGTCGCTGCGGGTCCTTTACATGTCCGGCTACGCCGACCGGGCCGTGATCCATAACGGCATCCTGCACGAGGAAGCCACTTTTCTCGAAAAGCCATTCACCAAACACGCGCTGTTGACCAAGGTCCGCCAGACTCTCCGCGCCCGACAGTGAGCCCGCGCGCGAGAGCCGCCAGGGCCGATAGCGTTGACGTCCGCACAGCGAGTGTGGTACTTAATCGGACGTGGCACCCGCCACAGGGGAACTCGTCTGAAACGTCTGCCGGAGTAGACAACCATGTTCAGAGGCAAGAGTCTGCAAACTCCCATCTTCACGGCTGCCGCCTGGATGTCGGTGGCCCTGGCCTTGCTGGCTCAAGACACCGGGCGCCTCAGCGGCACCGTGGTGGATCCCACAGGCAGTGCGGTACCCGGGGCCAGGGTCGAGCTGTACCTGGCGGGAGGCCAGTCTCCGGTACTGTCCACTGTGACCACGACGGAAGGCCGGTTCAGTCTGATCGGCATTCGAACCGGGACCTATGACATCGCCATCGAAGCGGCCGGCTTCCGCAGACAGACTCTCCGCGCCATTGAAATCAATCCCGGCCGCGAAACCAGCTTGCCCGCCATCACGCTGGAAATCGGTTCGGTGACGGAGGTCGTCGAGGTGACGGCTGCGGCGCCCGGAGTGCAACTGGCCAACGCCGAGATCTCCACCACCGTGACCAACGAGCAGGTCCGCCGCTTGCCTCTGCTCAACCGCAGCCCGCTGGCGCTGATCCAGACCCAGGTCGGCGTAACGCTGGGGCGCGGCAACACGGTGATCAACGGGCAGCGCACCTCTTACGCCAACGTAACCTTCGAGGGGGTCAACGCCCAGGACAACTTCATTCGCGCCAATGCCCTGGACTTTCTGCCCAACTTGCTCCTGCTCGACCAGGTGGCCGAAGTTACGATCGTCACCTCCAACGCGGGGGCGATGTTCCCGGGCGGCACCGCACAGGTCAGCTTCGTGGTGCCCTCCGGCAGCAACAACTTCCGCGGCTCCCTTTACTGGTACAACCGCAACAACAAGCTGGCCGCCAATACCTGGTTCAACAACCGCGACGGCATCCCGCGCCCCTTCCTCAACCAGAACCAGGCAGGCGGCTCGCTGGGCGGGCCCGTCATCAAAGACAAGTTACTCTTCTATACCAACTACGAGGCCTTCCGCCTGCGCCAGCAGAGCTCGGCCAACCGCACCATTCTCACGGCCGACGCCCGCCAGGGGATCTTCACCTATCGTGACGCCGCCGGCGCCATTCGCAAGGTCAACGTACTGCAAGTGGCCGGCGTCTCCACGGACCCGGCCATGCGCGGCCTGCTCGATCAGGTGCCCGGACCGGAGAAAATCAACAACTACCGCGTGGGCGACAGCAGCGAGGCTTTGCTGCGCAATACCGCCGGTTACTCGTTCCTGCTGCGCAACAACCGCACCCGAGACAATTACACGCTGAAGCTCGACTTCATCCCATCCACCCGGCACGCGATCGCCGCCACCTGGGCTTGGAACCGCGACATCGTGGACCGGCCGGACCTAGCCAACGATTACTCCACGGTGCCCAAAGTCAAGAACGACGATTCGAAAAATCTCGTCTCCCTCGCTTGGCGCTGGAACCCGACGCCCAGCTTCACGAACGAAGCGCGCGCCGGCTTCAATCTCGCGCCCGGAACCTTCGTCACCAGTGAGAAGTTCGGCAATTACATTCTGGCCGAGATGATTTACAGCAACCCGGTGAACACCTTCCGGGCTCAGGGCCGGGATACCAATACTTACACCCAGCAATCCAATGCCGCCTACGTAACCGGCCGCCACAACTTCCAGTTCGGCTTCCAGGCTCAGCAGATCCGCACGGCGCCCTTTAACGACGCCGGTATCACGCCCACCTACACCATCGGGATCGGGACCGGCAACCCCGGCCTGACGGCGGCGCAGCTACCCGGAATCAGCTCCACCGATCTGGCCGCCGCCAATTTGCTGCTGGCCTCGCTGGCCGGCTACGTCACCAGTTACTCCCAGACATTCAACGTAAAAGATCGCACCTCGGGCTTCGTCAGCGGCGCCACGCGGCTGCGCAACTTCAGCCTGGATAACTACGCGTTGTACTTCCAGGATAGCTGGAAGATCCACCGCCGTTTCAATCTTACCCTGGGCGTGCGCTACGACACCTATACGCGCGTCGACGAGCGCGACGCCCTGGCCTTGCTGCCCCTGCTGCGCGACAACAACCCCATCACCACCCTGCTTTCCAATTCCACCCTGGATTTCGCCGGAAAAGCCGTGGGGCGCCCCTGGTATAACCGCGACCTCAACAACTTCGCCCCTAATATCGGCCTGGCCTGGGACCTGTTCGGGAACGGACGAACAGCCGTGCGCGCCGGCTACGCGCTCGGCTTCGTCAACGACGAAACCATTCGCTCCGTGGACAACAATGTGGCCACCAACGCGGGCTTGAGCTCCATCGCCACGGCTTCGGGACTCAGCGGCCGGGTGAGCACGGGCCTGCCGCCGGTTCCGACGCCCGTGTTCAAGGTGCCCCGCACCTTCGCAGATAATTACGCTGAAAATACCCAGAGCGCCTTCGGCATGCCCGATCCCAACCTGCGCACCCCTTATGTGCAACAGTGGAATTTCGGCATCCAGCAGGAAATCAAAGGCGCCGTCATCGAGGTGCGCTACGTGGGCAATCACGCCACCAAGGCTTTCCGGGCGTTCGATTACAATCAGGTCGTGATCCGCGAGAACGGCTTTCTGGACGACTTTATCCGCGCCCGCAACAACGGCTTCCTGGCGCTGGCCGCACGGGGCGCCTTCGATCCCCGCTACGACCCCAACATACCGGGCAGCCAGCCCCTGACCGTATTTCCGCTCCTTGCCAGCGGCGGTTTGCTGACCAACGCCACGATCCAGACTTACATCCGGCAAGGGGTGGCCGGCGAGCTGGCCAATATCTATCAGGTGAACCGGCTCAACGGTCAGCTTAATTTTTACCGCAATCCGGTGGCGCTCGGTTGCAACATGTTGACCAATTACAGTAACTCGACTTACAACGCGTTGCAATTCGACGTGCGCCGCCGCGTCTCGCGCGGTCTCTACATGCAGTTCAACTATGGCTTTTCGAAGGTGCTCAGCGACGCGGCCGGCGACGGTCAAACCCGCTTCGAGGCCTTTCTGGACATCAACAATCCCAAGCTGGAACGGGCCCGCGCACCCTACGATCTGACGCACCAGATCAAGGCCAACTGGGTCTACGACCTGCCCTTCGGGGAGGGATACCGCCTGAATCCGCGCCGCCTCAGCCGTCTGGTGAGCGGCTGGAGCATCTCGGGCTTTCTCACCTCGCAATCGGGCACGCCGTTCTCCATCCTTTCCCAACGCGGCACGCTCAACCGCGCGGCGCGCTCCACAGGAACCAACACCGCGGTGGCGCTGGCGACCAAGTCCGAGCTCGACAACCTCCTCAAGCTGCGCATGACGGGCATCGGCCCCTACTTCGTGGCTGCCTCCGCCATCGGCCCGGACGGCCGCGCCGTAGCGCCCGACGGCAGCGCCCCCTCCCAGGGACAGGTGTTCTTCCACCCCGGCCCAGGCACCCTGGGAACCTTGCAGCGCCGCATGTTCAGCGGGCCTTGGGCTTCGAATCTGGATTTCGGCATCCAGAAGCGCACCCGAATCACGGAGACCCAGTCCATCGAAATTCGCATGGAATCCACCAACATCTTCAACCATCCCACGTGGTTCGTGGAGGATCAGAACATTGACTCGACGACCTTCGGCCGCATTACGAGAACTTTCTTCGGTCGCCGCCTGATCCAGTTCGGCGCCTACTACCGCTTCTGAGCGGTGCGCGCACTACTGAGCGGGGCAGCCGCGTGGCCGCCGGCGCTGTGGCTGGCGATTCTGCCCGCAGCCTGTCTGGCCCAGGGTCCGCCGCTGCGCCACGAAATTCTTGTGACGGGCGCCTGGCAGCCGATTCCCCTGGAGGAAGCCGATCGCGCCGTCCGCTCGCTGCCCGTGCGCTCCCAGCTTCTGACGCACACCGTCTGGACCGACTTCCTGGCCTACGATCCATCGCTTGACTTGCGGTCGCGCGCACCCTTCGGCGTTCAGGCGGATCTGTCCATCCGCGGCGCGACGTTCGGCCAGACACTCGTGCTGCTGGATGGCCTGCGCCTCAACGATCCTCAAACCGGCCACCATAACCTCGACCTCCCTCTCCCCCTGGAGACTGTCTCGCGCATCGAGGTCTTGCGCGGCGCCGGTTCCACGCTTTACGGCGCCGACGCGGTGGGCGGCGTGGTGCACCTCGTCACCGGCAGCCCCGAGCACCACGAATTGCGGTTTCGCATGGCCGCCGGAAACCACGGCTTGCAGGACCAGCGCATTTACCTCGCGGGCTTGCGAGGGAACTGGAGCCAGCAACTGGCGGCCTCCCGCCAGTTCTCCACTGGCTTCATGCCCAATCGCGATTTCCGCAATCTCTCGCTGGCTTCCCTCACCCGGCGCCAACGCCCGCGCGGCGGGACCGCCATTACGCTGGCTCACAACGATCGGCCCTTCGGCGCCGAACGTTTCTACGGGCCGTTCCCCTCGTGGGAGAGGACGCGGACCTGGTACGGAGCACTCCACCAGCGCTTGGCGAATACGAACCTGGCCGTGGCCTGGCGTCGTCACAGCGATCTGTTCGTGCTTTATCGCGACCGCCCGGAAATTTACACGAACCGGCACCGCTCCGAAACATGGCAAGCTTCGCTGCGGCGCCGCCACGCTCTGGCCGCCGCCAGTACGCTTCACTATGGCGTCGAATATCTTCGTGACGGCATCCGCAGCACGAATCTCGGACAGCACTCGCGAACCCGCGGCGCCGCGTATGCCGCCTGGGATGCCCGCGCCCTGCGGCGCTTCTCGCTCACCCTCGGAGCCCGGCAGGAAACGTACCCTGCCGGCGGCTCGCCGTTTGCTCCCAGTCTCAGCGGCGGTGTCTGGATCCATCGGCGCCTCAAACTGCGTGGCGCTGCCGCAAGGGCTTTTCGTTTGCCCAGCTTTACGGACCTCTATTACCGCGACCCCGCCACTCGTGGCTCGCCCGACCTTCGACCCGAAACCGCGTGGAGCTTCGAAACCGGGCTGGACGTTTATGCTGAGCGTGTTCAGCTCGGGTTTACCGCTTTCGAGCGTCGCGAGCGGGACGGGATCGACTATGTGCGTCGCCCGGGCGAAAACTTCTGGCAAGCGGCGAATCTGCATCGCCTGCGCATGCGGGGACTGGAGCTGGATTTGCACGCCGATCTGGTGCGCGGACATCGTCTCGAACTCGCCTGGACCGCCTTGTCGGGCTGGCGCAAGGCGCTGGGCGACCTCGAGTCGCGCTATGTTTTCAATTACCCCTCTCGGGCCGCGGTAGCGAGCTGGCGGGCGGCCATCGGCGAGGGACTGGCCGCGCGTGGGCGAGTGAGCAGTTACAAGCGGCCGGGGCGCGACGTTTACTTCGTGGCCGACGGTGCGGTCGCGTGGGAGCGAGGAAGACTGCGACCGTTCCTGGCGCTTCACAATATCAACAATGCCCGTTACGAGGAAATCGCGGGCGTGCCCATGCCCGGACGCAGCCTTCTGGCGGGCGTGGAAATCCTGCTCGGCAGGCGCTAATCCAGGCCCTCCCGGGGCGCTTTGGCGGTGCGCGCCGCCACGGCGCCCCGCCGCCGGCCGTGCGCGGTTGACAACCGCCTTCCGATCGGCCTAAGATTTGGGAAGTATTGATCCATCAGCGGCTTGTCTGTCAGGGCTACGGTTGGCCGAGCGGGTCGGCTTCCCAACAGGGCGCACATCCTCGTGTTAAGCTGAACTGGCTTGGAGTGCCACCCCCTGGCGACGCCGGCCCCGACAGCCAGGTCGCAGGCTTCCGGCGGAGAATTGGCGATGGCCCGCGAGCAGGATGATGTACGTCCCCAGCCGCAAACCCCTCCTGTCCCTGAGGAGGACTACGAGGATCTGCTGGAGGATTACGGTCACTTCGCCCCGCCGGCCCAGGGCGAGATTTTCGAGGGGCGCGTCCTCAAGGTCACCGACAAGGAAGTCATCGTAGACTTTGGCTACAAGACCGAAGGCCTCGTCCCCATCGAGCAGTTCGTCCAACCCGACGGCCACATCGCAGTCCAGCCCGGCGACGTGGTGGACGTCATGGTGGACCGCGGCATCGAGGTCGACGGCTACGTTCTTCTCTCGCACGAAAAGGCGGTCCGCGTCCGCGCCTGGGAGAACCTGGAAAAGGCTTACCGCGAGCGCCTTCTGGTCTCCGCCTTGGTGATCGGTCGTACCAAGGGCGGTCTGACGGTGGACGTAGGCGTCAAGGCCTTCATGCCCGCCTCCCAGATTGATGTGCGCCCGGTCGCCCACCCTGAGTCTCTTGTCGGCCAGTACGTGCCCGTGCGCATCCTGAAACTGAATCGGCGCCGGGGCAACGTGGTCGTCTCGCGCAAGCTGGCCATCGAGGAAGAAGTCAACGCACGCAAGGCCGCCATCCTGGAGGCCCTGGAAGAAGGGGCGGTGGTCACCGGCGTCGTCAAGAGTCTGACCGACTATGGAGCCTTCGTGGATCTGGGCGGCCTGGACGGCTTGTTGCACGTCAGCGACATGTCCCATGGCCGCGTCAATCATCCTTCCGAGCTGCTCCACGTGGGCGATGAGATCACGGTCAAGGTCCTCAAGGTGGACCGCGACAAAGAGCGGATCTCGCTCGGGCTCAAGCAACTGCTCCCCGATCCTTGGGAAACCGCGGCTGAGCGTTACCCGGTGGGATCGCGCGTGCTGGGTCGCGTGGTCAGCATCACCGACTACGGCGCCTTCGTCGAGCTGGAGCCCGGCATCGAAGGCCTCATCCACATCACCGAAATGACATGGTCGCGCCGCCTCAAGCATCCCTCCAAAGTCGTCAAGGTGGGCGACCAGGTCCAGGCCGTGGTGCTGTCCGTGCAAGCCGGCGAGCGACGCATCTCCCTGGGCATCAAGCAACTGGAACCCGATCCTTGGACCACGATCGAAGGGCGCTACAGCGTGGGTTCCATCGTGGAAGGTCGCGTACGCAAGCTGACCGACTTCGGCGCCTTCGTCGAGATCGAGGAGGGCATTGACGGGCTCGTGCACATCTCGGATCTCACCTGGAGCAAGCGCGTCAAGCACCCCTCCGAGGTCCTCAAGAAAGGACAGATCGTGCAAGCCGTGGTGCTCCACATTGACGGGGCCAACCGGCGGCTTTCCCTGGGCGTCAAGCAGTTGCAACCCGACGCCTGGGAAACCTTCTTCCGTTCCCATCAGGTGGGTGACGTCGTGCGCGGGCGCGTTACCCGCGCCGCCACTTTCGGCGTCTTCGTGGAACTGGCCGAGGGCGTCGAAGGGCTGTGTCACAACTCCGAAATCCCGGGCGCCGGCCAGCGAGCCAAGGGCGAGCCGCCGCTGGAAATCGGCAAGGAATACGAATTCAAGATCATCCGGCTCAGTGAAGCGGAAAAGCGCATCGGCCTGAGCATCCGCGCGCTCAGCGCAGACGAGGAACGCAGCCGTCTGATCGAATACCAGCGCCAGGCGGCCAGCGCCACAATGACCATCGAGGAGGTCATGAATCTGAAGACCCCGGGCGAGGCGCGCTGAACGCCCGCTCGTCCCGGGGACTGCGGGACCCCGCAGCAGCCACACTCTGATTCAGAAAGGACGGCGTAGCTATGACCAAGGCGGAACTGATCGAGGAAGTCTCGCGGGTCGTGGAAATGAGCCGCAAGGACTCGGAGGTCATCATCGAAACAATTTTCGACAGTATTGTGCGAGCCTTGCGCTCCGGCGACAAGATCGAAATCCGGGGTTTCGGCAGCTTCCGCACGCGCCAGCGCAAGGCGCGCATCGGGCGCAACCCCAAGACCGGCGCGCGGGTCGAAGTGCCCGCCAAGCGGATTCCCTACTTCAAGCCAAGCAAGGAACTCAAAGACCTGGTCAACGGAGCGGGCCGGCCGGCCGAACCCGAACCGTCGGCCCGGGAGCAACCGCCCGGTTTTTGAGAGTTCCCCGGAATCACTCGCCTGTCGCCCGCGGGGTGAGTTCATGGACCGGCTGTGGAGCCCTTGGCGTTACCAGTACGTGAGCCGCGAGGCGCCCGCCGAGTGCATTTTTTGCGTCAAGGCGGCCGAGCAGCGCGACCCGGACAACCTCGTGCTCGCTCGCGCCAGGTTCAACTACATCCTGCTCAACCTCTACCCTTACACTACCGGCCACCTCATGATCGCTCCCTACCGGCACCTAGCCACGCTCTCGGAGGCGGACCGCGAAATTCTCGAAGAAATGATCCGCCTCGCCCGGCTCTCGGAAGCCGCGCTCCGCAGCGTCTATAAGCCCAAAGGATTCAATATCGGCATGAACATCGGCGAATGCGCCGGCGCAGGCGTGGCCGGGCATATCCACATGCATGTGCTGCCGCGCTGGCCGGCCGACTCCAATTTCCTCACCACCATCGGCGAGACCCGCGTGCTTCCTGAAGATCTGTTCACAACCTACCGCCGCCTGCTGGAGGCGTTCCGCGAGCAGGCAAGCCAGGCTAGCGATCCGCTTCGCGTCCCGTCGCTGGAGGCGCGCTAGCAAGCCGCAGCGCCGCGCCGGGCGACCGCCGCCTCGATCTCTTCGATCAGCAAACGCAAAGACGGGTACTGAAACACGGGGATCACCGCACAGCGACTCGTGACCGGCAGAAGGGCCGTTCGGGTTCCGATCTGGATCGTCTTCTCCAGGCGCACGGAGGCAACCCGTTGCGCTTCCTCGCGAACCTGCTCCAGCGAGCAGGAGCGCTCCATCAAGACCAGCAAGCTGCCGGCGCCCCAGCGATAAACCCGATCCGAAGACAGCAGACCCTCGGCGAGATGATGGCGGAAGAACTGCACCAGTTGCTCGCCGGCTTGGGCCCCGAAGCGCCCGCTCACCAACTCGATACGCTCGATCACGAAAACCGCCGCATAAGCGTGCGCACGCTCCTCCAAAGCCCTGGCCAGCGCTTCCTCGGCATCGGCCCGACTCAGACCCCCAGGAGCGCCTGCGGGCTTGGGGGCCGCCGCGGGAGCCTGCCGCTGCTGGGCTCGCAAGATCTCGTTACGCAGTTCGGTGACGGTCCTGGCCATTTCCTCGCGCTGCCGCCGAGCCTCCTCGCGCACCGAGACCAGGCACTCGGCAAGCCTGGCCTTCAGGCTGCGGATGTCCTCCAGCATCGAGGCGCGCTCCAATTGCTTCTCGATGTTCTGAAGCCTCGTCACGGTCCTGTCGGAGGCGGCGGAGATCGCGGCCACGGTCTCGGTCAACATGGCCAGCATGCCTTGCAGCTCGGCGCTCTGCATGCGGACGTAGCGCATGGTTCGCTGGCTGTAATCCTCCAGAGTCTTGGCGGCGGCGCCCGCCACCACGAGGACCTGGCTGGGAGTGAACTCCCTGTCCAGTTCCGCTTCCAGCCGGGCAATATCCTTCTGAAACTTTTTGTGCTCGGAGGGATCCCCCACTACGGCATGCAGGCGAACTGCCTCGAGCAACAGCCGCGCCATGCGCCGCGCGGATTCCGCCAGCTCATAGTCCGCCCCGACCAGATATCGCTTGAGGCTGATGAACATGCACGGGTCGCCTTCTGACCCTCTATACACATCGGCCGCAGGCCTGCCCGACTATAACCGGCCCGGGCGAGCCTCAATCCACCAACCCGGCCCGAACCGCGAACCGCACCAGTTCGCTGACGCTGTGGACGTTCAACTTCTCCATGATCCGCCCGCGGTGAGCGTCCACCGTGTACACGCTCAGATTGAGGGCCGCGGCGATCTCCTTGTTGGTCTTGCCCTCAGCGATGAGTTGCAGGACTTCGCGCTCCCGGCTGCTCAGCAAATCCCACGGGTCGCTCACGTGCCGTCGGTAATCGCTGAGAACCGCCTCCGACACAGCGGGGCTGAGATACCCTTCCCCCGCCGCTACGGCCCGGACTGCCGCCACAAGGTCCCGGTCAAAGGCATCCTTGAGCAGATAGCCGCGCGCTCCGGCACGGAGAATTTCGCGCACGTACAGCGAATCCTTGTACATGCTGAGCGCCAGCACGCGGGTGCGCGGCGCCAGCGTGGCCAGGCGGCGCGTCGCCTCGATCCCGTTCATCTCGGGCATCGCCACATCCATGACCACCACGTCGGGACGCAGCTTCTCGGCCAGTTCCACGGTTTCGCGCCCGTTGCCCGCTTCGCCCACGATCTCGATGTCCGGCTGGGAAGACAGGATCAATCGGAAGCCCTGCCGCACCAGAGCGTGATCATCGGCGAGCAAGACCCGGATCTTTTTCTTCGTCATGGCGTACCCCTCGCGCCGGGACGCGAACCTCAATGCACAAGCCGCCTCCCGGCTGATTGGAGAAGCGCACTTCGCCTCCGGCGCTGCGTGCCCGCGCCCGCATTCCGATCAGGCCTAGACCCCGGCGCAGGACGGAGTCGTCCGCGGGAAGGCCGCGGCCGTTGTCGGCGATCACGACCCGTACCTCGTCCCCCGCTTGCCGCAGTTGGATCCTGACCCGGCTGGCGCCCGAGTGGCGCGCCACGGTTTCCTGGTTCTCCAGCAGGTGCCACGAAACCCGGCTCAGCTCGCTGGCCTGGGCCTCGAGCCGGTGCAACATGCCGGCCGCCAGCCGCACCGTCAGCGCCGCGCAACCCAGAGCCAGCAACAAGGAACTGCCGAGCAGCGCGATGGAGTTCCGCAAAAGCTCGCGGGAACGTTCCTAGACCTGCTGCTCGGCCTTGGCAGCCTTGGCATAGCTGGCGGCAGCCAGCCGGGCGACCGGCGTCGGGGCTTCCTCGTGCCGCCGGAACAAATCGCGGTAGCAGCAAGGAGGGCGATTCCCGGGCCAGCAGCCGGGGCGCTTCAGCCGAGAAGGCGTTGGAGGCCTGTTCGAGCTCGTTCCACAGCGGCTCTTCGGGCGTCCCGGCGACCGAGGCGCAGATTTCCTTCAGCCGATCCTCCGCCTCGTCCAGCACCGCCAAAATTTTCGCGCGGTCCTCGAGCTCCGGGCCTCGTGACGGCTTTTGAAACACGGCGCTCCGTGCTGCCTGCTCGCGTTGCAAGTCTGCGAGCAACCGGGGCGCCACCAGCTCCTGGCTCGCCGGCCGGTCCACGCTGTCGCGGATCGAGCAGATGTTCTCCACAGCCACAAACCCGGCGGCAACCAGAAGAGCAAAGAGAAAAAGAAGACCGAAGAAACAGGAGACCCCGTAGTCTCTTGTCCCTTTCCTTCCGCAATCCCGCGCGCCCGTGTCCTCCCCCGAGGCAGGCGCGCTTTGCTTCTCAGTCCGCCGGGCCGCGCAACAGTCCCCAACCGGTGGCTTTGGCCTTGCCCCGGGCCATGATCCGCGCCATCTCGGCGGCAGCCAGTGGCTGAAAATCCCTCGCGGCGGCCAGAGCCTGCCGCAGTTCCTGGTTGTTGCGGATTCCGATCACCGCCACCGCAACCTGGGGGAGGCTCCAGACGTAGCGCAGGGTGTCGCGGTAGTCTTCCGGGGAAGCCAGCCGCGGTTGGGGCCCGCGATCCGGGCCGCCGAGCACTTTCATCGCCGCCACAGCGATTCCCCTTTTGGCTGCTTCCGGCAGCACCCGCTCCTCGAAGTTGTAGATGTGCCGCTCGACGAAGTTGATCGTGCACATGAACAGCTCGATGGCTCCGGTGGCGAAGACCGGCAGAACCCTCCCGGGCCGCAGGTGAGCGGTGCAGCCGATGTGTCGCATCATCCCCTTCTTCTTGGCCTCGAGCAGACCACCCAGCACGCCATCCTCGGAGAGCGCAGCGTTCAAGTCCGGAAACCGGTCGTCCCGGGCGATGTTGTGGATGTGAACGCAATCCACATAATCGGTGCGCAGCCGTCGCAGGCTCTCCTGGACATCGCGCAGCGCGCCTTCGCGCGTGGCCGAGCGGGTCTTGGTGACGAGGAAGACCTTGTGCCGCTTGCCCGCCAGGGCTCGGCCCAGCTTGTCTTCGGAATCGCCATAGCCGCGGGCCGTGTCTATGTAGTTGAGGCCGTTGTCCAGCGCTTCCCCGATCAGGCGGTCCACCGCCGATGGCTCCATGGGCTGGTCGGCGATGCGCTGTGCACCCAGGCCGACGATCGAAACCTCGAACCTGATCCTGCCCAGCGGGCGCACAGGCAAGCCGTTGCCGGTCGAGCCGGACCCGGGGGCGAAAACGCCGGCGGCCATCAAGTGAGAAAATCCACGACGGGTATACTGCTGCTGCATGCTCGCTCCCGCGAAGAGTCGCCTTTAGAGGCGTTGAGGACGCGACAGCGCCGCCCTCACTCGGCCAAAAAGCGCACGCAAGCCAGGAAAGCCGCGCGCCAGGTGCGCAGGCGTTCGGCCAGGTAGGCCCGCGTCACCCCGCCTTCCAGGTCCACGTCCATGTCCATGTTGATGTCGCCGTCCTCGTCGAGGTAAACCTTCAGGAAGCGCTTGCGGCGATTCCACTCGTTGACCTTCTCGATGGGCACCTGCTCTCGGAAGGCGGCGCGGAATTGCAAGCTCATGGCGCGGCCATCCTCGACGCCGTAAAAGAACAGCAGGCAGTTGTAGCCCTCCACGCGGAAGCGGATCAGGGGATCGCCGTGCGAATCCTGATCCAGCTCGGGCGCGTAACCCTCTTCCCGCACGATCTGCGCCATCTCCTCGCCGCTGATCGTGGTAATGACGTCGGCCGGCGAGCTCTTCGAGCCGAACAGCCCCATACCACCCTCCTTCTCGCTTAGGTCGAGTTTCGTCTCGCCGGCGCGTGGCGGGCTGCGGGCTCGTCACGAGCGCCAAGACGGGATTCGAAACGGCTTTATTGTAGCGCAAAGCCACGCTTGGGGATCCCCGCTCGGCGCCGCGCCGTCGAGCTTGACATGGGCGTCCCGGGGTTCTATTCTAAGGTCGGATCCGGATGAGCGCCGCCGTTGCACGCCGAAGGTGCGGTTTGACCGGATCTGCGGGGTTCGGCCCCGGAACCAAGTCAGGGGATTGAAAGCATGCCACACCGACATGTTTGCTTGACGCTGGTAGTATTTCTCGCCGCGGTCGCGTGCCTGGCCCAGGACCCGCGCGGCACCATCGCCGGGCGCGTCGTGGACCCCCAAGGCGCCGTGGTCCCCAACGCGACGGTCATCGTCACGAACACCGAGACCAACGTTTCCAGCCGCACGGTGACGAACGAAACAGGTTACTTCGAAGTGAGTTTGCTGAACCCGGGAAATTACTCGGTCTCCGCCGAAGCGCCGGGCTTCAAGCGCACCGTGCAGACCGGCCTCGTGCTGCAAGTGGCCGGGCGGCTGAATCTGACCTTGCAGTTGCAAGTGGGCCAGATCGCCGAGACCATCGAGGTGGTGGCCCAAGCGCCGCTGCTCGATACCACCACGGCTTCGGGCGGGCGCGTCATTGACACCCGGCAGATCCAGGAGCTTCCCTTCTCCGACATGAACCCGTTCGCCATGGCCACCCTGGCGCCGGGCATGCACTGGACCGGCCAGCCCGAATACCGCCGCCCGTTCGATAACGCCGGAACTTCCTCCTTCAACACCATGGGCGGCGTGGGATCCAACGAGTTCAGCATCGACGGCATGCCCGTGACCGGGACCGGCCGCCGCGTCGGGTTCGTTCCTTCCTCGGAGGCGGTGGAGGAATTCAAGCTGGAGACCCTGGCCATTGACGCTTCCTACGGGTACACTTCCGGCGCGGTGATCAACGTTTCGACCAAGTCCGGCACCAACACCTATCACGGCTCGCTGTTCGACCAGCACTGGCAACAGCGCTGGAATGCCACGCCGCACTTCACCCGGCTGCTCTGGGAGCGCGATGTGCGCGAGGGCAAGAAAAAGCCGAGCGACCCCAAGCAGGCCCCCGGCCGCTCCAATAACTTCGGCTTCGATCTGGGCGGCCCCTTCCGCATCCCGAAAGTCTACAACGGGCGCGACAAGTTCTTCTTCTACTTCCAGTACAACGGCATCTACCAGAGGAAGGCGGAAACCACAGGCGCGATCAACCGCACCGTGCCTAAGATGGCCTGGCGGCAGGGCGATTTCTCCGACCTGCTGGCCATTGACGCCGTCAAGTACACGGTTTACGATCCCCGCTCGGCCCGCGAGGTGGGCGGCCGCGTGGTGCGCACCCCCTTCCCGGGCAACAAAGGCGTGCCCATTTTGAACCCGGTCTACAAGTTCTACGAGCCGCTGTATCCCAAGCCCAACGATGTGCCGGGCCTGGCCTCGCCCGAGGGCATCAACAACTACTACGCCGCCAACATGCCCAAGGACGAGCGCTTTAACTCGATCGTCAACCGCTGGGATTACAACATCAGCGAGCGTCAGCGCCTGTTCGCCCGCTGGTACTGGAACCACCGGCTGGCCGACGAGTACGACTGGACGTACGAGACCAAGCGCGGCCTGCACACCAACGGCCTGGTGCGAATCAACAAGGGCGGCGGCGGCAGCTACATCTGGACTCTGTCCAACACCACGGTCCTGGATCTGGGGCTGAGCTGGACGCGCTTCAATGAGGGCAACGAGCGTCCCGCCCAGACCAGGTTCAAGCCCACCGACGTGGGGCTGCCCGCCTATCTGGACGCCAAAGCCGACCAATGGCATACCCTGCCGCAAATGTCCATTGCCGGGGTGGAGACGGTGGGCGCATCGTATCCCGCGATTACCATCCGCGGAACCACCGGCGAGGCGCGGGCCCAGTTCACGACGGTCAAGGGCTCGCATTCGTTCCGCTACGGCTGGCAGGAACGCCGCTACTGGACCACGACGGCGGGGCCAGGATATTCTTCGGGGACCTTCAGCTTCAACCAGTTCTACGTCCGGCAGGCCGACAACACCACCACCGCCTCGGACCTCGGCCTCGCTTGGGCGGCCTTCATGATGGGGCTGCCCTCCGGCATTTCCATCGACACCAACGACACCGCGATCTGGACCACGCCTTACCGCGGCATCTTCTTCCAGGATGACTGGCGGGTGACGCGCAAGCTCCAGCTCCAGCTCGGCCTGCGGTATGAATGGCAGGGCGGCATTACCGAGCGGTTCAACCGCGGCATCGCCGGCGGCTTCGATTTCGATTACAAGCCGCCCTTCGCCGATCTGGTGGAGGCGGCCTACGCCAGGAGCCCCCTGCCCGAGATGCCGGCCGCCCAGTTCAAAGTGCGCGGCGGCACCTATTACCTCGGCCAGAAATACAACAGCTACACCGATGGCAACCACCTGTTCATGCCGCGGATCGGGGTCGTCTACCAGATCACGCCCAAGCTGGTGATGCGCTTCGGCTACGGCTGGTACTACGACGTGTTCAACTCGAACAACGACCGGCCCAGCCAGGATGGCTACAGCCAGCCGACTTCGACGGTGATCAGCACGGACCGCGGCCTGACCATTTGCTGTGGGGTGGCAGAGGTGGCCAATCTCTCCGCCACGCGCAACCCCATGTTGGATCCTTTCCCGGTGCGGGCCGATGGCACCCGGTTCAACGCACCCTACCGGAATTCCCTCGGCCCCGTCATTCGTCAAGGGCGCGGCTGGAGCTTCGTGCCGCGCGAGTACAGGCCCGCCTGGCAGCAGCGCGGCCGCTTCGGCTTCCAGCGCGAAATTACCAACGACATGGTCTTCGAGGCGGCTTACAGCGGAGCGTACTCACGCGTCCCGGTGAGCCAGCGGATTGACTTCCTGCCGGCGCCGTACTGGGCCTACGGGTTGACGCGCAATCAAGCCATTGACGACGAGCTGAACCGCAGCCTCCCCAATCCGTTCCACATCAACAATTTGGCTGCCTTGCAAACCTCGGATCCCGTGGTCTACAACTACTTGCGCACGCTCGGCTTCTTCACCAGCACCACCATCCGCAAACACCAGTTGCTGCGCGCCTTCCCCAACATGAGCAGCCTGAGCGGGCTGCGCCCGGGCGTCAAGTACGCCGATGCGCGCGGCGTCAACATCTACCACGACATCCAGCTCCGCCTGGAGCGGCGCTTCTCCAGGGGCTTCCAGACGGCGGTCATGTACACCTGGGCCAAGGGCAGCGAGTCGGAGTTTTACGCCAACGAGTTCGATTCCAGGCCCTCCTTCCGGCCTCAGGACGCCATCCGGCCGCATCGCACGGTCTGGAGCGCGATCTGGGAACTGCCCTTCGGCAAGGGCCGCAAGTGGGTGACCCAGAACCCCATCCAGCACATCATCGGCGGCTGGCAGTTGAGCTGGGTTTACCAGTTCCAGATGGGACCGCCGACGGGCTGGGGCAACCGCTTCTTCTACGGCGATATCTCGAAGATCGCCGAACTGTTCCGGCACGAGGAAGTCCGCAAGAACGACATCCACCGCTGGTTCGATGGCGCCATCCGGTACACCGGCGCCGGTCCTGTCCCGCAGGGCTTCGTGGGCTTCGAGGGCCGCAGCGCCATGCAGCCGGGCTCCTTCCACGTGCGGGTCTTCCCGACGCGTCTGGATGTCCTGCGCGAGGACGGCATCCGCAACTGGGACGTCAAGATCAAGCGCGTGTTCCGCATCACCGAGCGGCTGCGGACCAGCTTCGACGTCGAGCTGCTGAACGCCACCAACCATACCAACTTCGCCGGGCCGGTGACCGACCCGACCCGCGCGGACTTCGGCACCGTGAACACGCAGCGCGGTTTGAGCCGCGTCATTCAGTTGAACTTGCGCGTGGACTTCTGACGCGCATCCGGCAACCCGAGCAGGGCGGAGCGCAATGCGCTCCGCCCTTTTGGTTTCATCGCCGCATCCTATACTGAAAACCAGGATGGCTGAGGTTCCCTTCGTCCACTTGCACTGCCACACCGACTACTCGCTGCTGGACGGCGCCTGCGAGATCGGCCAGCTTATGGACGCCGTGGCGGCTCAGGGGATGCCCGCCATCGCCATGACCGACCACGGCAACCTGTTCGGCGCCGTGCAGTTCTACAACGCCGCCCTCAGCCGCGGCATCCATCCCGTCATCGGTTGCGAGGTCTACGTCGCCCCGCAAGGCTACAAGAGCCGCAGCGAGAAATACCACCACCTTGTTCTGCTCTGCGAAACGCAGGAAGGCTACCGGAACCTCATCCAGCTCGTCACCACCGGCTACCTGGAGGGCTTCTACTACAAACCGCGCATCGACAGGGACCTGCTGGCGCGGCACGCCCGCGGACTGATCGCCCTTTCCGGCTGCCTCAAGGGCGACGTCAGCGAAGCTCTGGCCGCCGAACGCTACGACGAGGCCCGCCGGCTCGCCTACACCTGGCTGGACATCTTCGGCAAGGGCAACTTCTTCCTGGAATTGCAGGACCACGGCCTTCCGCAGGACCAGCTCGTGGCCCCCGGCATGGTCCGCCTGTCGCGTGAAACGGGCATCCCGATCGTAGCCACCAACGACACCCACTACCTGCGCCGCGAGGATGCCCGCGCACACGAAATCCTGCTTTGCATCCAAACCGGCAAGACCATGAGCGATCCCGCGCGGTTGCGCTGGCCCACGCCTGACTTCTACCTGAAGTCGCGCGCCGAAATGATGCAGATTTTCGGTGAGATCGAAGAGGCCCTGGACATCACCTGGGAGATCGCCCGGCGCTGCCGCGTGCGCCTGGATCGCATCGCCGACCCCTTCCCCAAGTTCGAAGTCCCGGAAGCCCACACCGCCGATACCTACTTCGAGTGGGTCGCCCGCCACGGCTTCGAAAAACGACGTCCTCGTCTGGAAGCGCTGCGGGCGGCCGGGCGCCTCAAGCACGAGCTGGCCGAGTACGAAGAGCGGCTGGATCTGGAGATCCGCACCATCCAGCAGATGAAGTTTTCCAGTTACTTCCTGATCGTCTGGGACTTCATCCGCTTCGCCCGCTCGCACGGCATCCCGGTCGGACCCGGGCGGGGCTCTGCCGCCGGCAGCCTGGTCAGCTACGCCATGGGCATCACCGATATCGACCCGCTCCAGTACGGACTGCTGTTCGAGCGCTTCCTCAACCCCGAGCGCATCAGCCTCCCCGACATTGACATTGACTTCTGCACGCACCGCCGCGGCGAGGTCATCCAGTATGTGACCGAAAAGTACGGGCGAGACCACGTGGCGCAGATCATCACCTTCGGTACGCTGGGCGCACGCGCCGGCATCAAGGACGTAGGGCGCGCGCTGGACATGAGCTATGCCGAAGTGGATCGCATCACCAAGCTCGTGCCCAACCTGCCCAACATCACGCTGGACGAAGCGCTGCGCCTGGAGCCGGCGCTGGGCGAGGCCGCGGCCAAAGACCCGCGCATCGGGGAGGTCATCGAGGTGGCGCGGCGGCTGGAGGGGCTGGCGCGCAACGCCTCCGTGCACGCCGCCGGCGTGGTGATCTCGCCCGTGCCGCTCCGGGAGCTGGTCCCGCTCTATAAAACAAACAAGGACGAAATTGTTACACAGTTCGACCTGCTGGGCCTCGAGCAGCTCGGCCTGCTCAAGATGGATTTTCTCGGCCTGACCACGCTCAGCCTCGTCCACGACGCCCTGCGCCTGATTGAAACCCATCGCGGCGAAAAGCTCGTCCTGGAAGATCTGCCCTTGGACGATCCCAGGACCTTCGAAATCTTCTCCCGTGGCCTGACCAGCGGCGTCTTCCAGTTCGAATCCGCGGGCATGCGCGACTTGCTGCGCCGCGCCCAGCCCAGCCGTTTCGAGGATTTGATCGCGCTGAACGCCCTGTACCGCCCGGGCCCCATCCAGGGCGGCATGATGGACGACTTCATCGAGCGCAAGCACGGCCGCCGCCCCGTCGTCTACGATCTGCCCGCGCTGAGAGAAATCCTGGAGGAAACCTACGGCGTCATCGTCTACCAGGAGCAGGTCATGCAGATCGCCCACAAGCTGGCGGGATATACCCTGGGCGAAGCCGATATCCTGCGCCGCGCCATGGGCAAGAAAAAGCCCGAAGAAATGGCCGCGCAGCGCGAGCGCTTCATCCGCGGCGCGGTGGCTCGCGGTCACCCGCGCCGCAAAGCGGAAAAACTGTTCGACCTGATGGAGCAGTTCGCCGGTTACGGCTTCAACAAGTCGCACTCGGCGGCCTACGCTTATCTGGCTTACATCACCGCCTACCTGAAAGCTCACTATCCGGTCTACTTCATGGCCGCCCTGCTCACTTCCGAAGCGGGCAACAGCGCCAAGCTGGTCCGCTACATCAGCGAGTGCCGGGAAATGGGCATCCGCGTACTGCCGCCCGATGTGAACACCAGCCAGTGGAGCTTCACGCCGGACGGCGAGGCGATCCGCTTCGGCCTGGGGGCCATCAAGAACCTGGGCCACAACTCGGTGGAGGCCATCCTGGCTGCGCGGCGCGAGGTGGGCCGTTTCCGCTCGCTCTATCACTTCTGCGAGCGCGTGGACCTGAGCTCGTTGAACCGCCGCGTGCTCGAGAATCTGATCAAGGCCGGGGCGATGGATTCGCTGGGCGGGCGCCGGGCCCAGTTGCTCGCCGCGCTGGACAGCGCCATGGAGGCGGGCCAGCGCGCCTGGCGGGATCGGCTCAACGGGCAGGTCGCCCTGTTTGCCGGCTGGCAGGACCAGCAAGCGGAGGAAAAGCCTCTGCCTCCGGTCTGCGAGTGGGAGCCGGCGCAAAAGCTTGCTTTCGAAAAAGAGGTCCTGGGCTTCTACGTGACGGGTCACCCACTGGAGCAGTACGCCGACAAGATCAGCGAGCTGGCCACGCACACCAGCGAGACCCTGGAGGGAGTCGAACGCGGCGCGCAGGTGGCGATTTGCGGCCTGCTCAGCGGCGTACAGCGGCGCCGTTCGCGCGAGGGACGCCCCTGGGCCTCGGCCCAGCTCGAAGACTTGTACGGTTCGATAGACCTGGTCTTGTTCGGGCAGTATTACGAGCGTTTGAGCGCCGAGCTCAACGAGGGTGAGGCCGTGCTGGTGCGCGGTACGGCGCTGCCGGAAGAAAGCGGCCCGCCCAAGATCTCCGTTCAGGAACTCATCCCGCTGGCGGTAGCCAGTCCTGCCCTGCCCTCGCTGATCTCCATCCGCGTCCCGCTGGCGGCAAATTCAGAGGGCGAGGCTGCCGAGGCCCTGGCGCGCCTGTTCGAGCGCAAGCCCGGTCCGACCGAAGTGCGGCTGCGGCTGGAACGGGCCCGCGACTTTTCGGTAATCTTGGATATTGCGCAGAGGGTGCGACCCGACCGCGAGTTCCGGCAGGAGGTCGAACGCATCTGCGGGCCCGACGCCCTGGAGGTTCTCGCACAGTGAAAACGCCCAGATAACTGAGGATTCCCCATGAGTGACGCAGCAGCGCAAGCGCCGGCGCCCGGCGCCGCCGAAAGCAATATCGCCTGGCAGCGCGTCCAACTGGCGCGTCATCCCAAGCGCCCGCACTCGCTCGATTACATCCAGCGCCTGTTTACGGACTTCCAGGAGATTCACGGCGACCGGCGCTTCGGCGACGATCCGGCGATCGTCTGCGGCATGGGCTTCTTCGAAGGCCGCCCCGTCATGATCGCGGCCCAGCAGAAGGGGCGCGACACCAAGCAGAAGCTCTATCGCAACTTCGGCATGCCCAAGCCCGAGGGCTATCGCAAGGCCCTGCGCGTCATGCAACTGGCGGCCAAGTTCGGCCGGCCGGTGCTGACGCTGCTCGATACGCCCGGCGCTTATCCGGGCATTGACGCCGAGGAACGCGGCCAGGCCGAGGCCATCGCCACGAACCTGCGCGAGATGGCGCGCCTGCGCTCTCCCATCATCGTCATCTGCATCGGCGAGGGCGGCAGCGGAGGCGCTCTCGCCCTGGGCGTGGGCAACCGCGTCTACATGATGGAGAACGCCATTTACAGCGTCATCTCGCCGGAAAGTTGCGCCGCCATCATCTATCGCGACGCCAAGCTGGCCGAGCGGGCCGCGGCCGCCCTCAAGCTGACCGCCCAGGACCTGCTCCGTCTGGGACTCATTGACGGCATCATTGCCGAGCCGGGCGAGGGCGCCCACACCGACTGGGACGCGGCCGCGGCCCGCCTGCGCGAGACCTTGCGTCAGGCCCTCGACGAGCTGTCGCCGTTGACCCCGGAACAGCTCGTTCAGCAGCGCTTCGAAAAGTTCCGGCGAATGGGGAATTTCTTCACCGAGTGAAGCTGCCAGCCACGCGCCGCTTGTGAGCCAACCAGTCCGCATCCGGCTTCATCCCCTGGGTCGGGAGCTCGCCGTGGAGTGCGGCGCTCTCCTCAAGGACGCGCTGTTTCCTTGGGGCGTGGAATTCCCCTGCGGCGGTCGCGGCCTGTGCAAGCGTTGTCGCGTCCGCGTGCTGCAAGGGTCGCTCCCCGTCACGGAGTCCGACCGTCAGGCTTTCACCGATTCCGACCTGGCCGCCGGGTGGCGCCTGGGCTGCCATGCGCGCGCCGAAGGCCCGCTCACGCTGGAGATCGGTCAGTGGGAGACCGCGATCCTGGCCGACGACACGCCGTTCGACTTCACGCCGTCCGAAGGTCTGGGGATCGCCGTGGACGTGGGCACGACCACGCTGGTCGCGCAGCTCGTGGATCTGGCGAGCGGCCGCGTGCTGGGCGTGCGCACCGCTTTGAATCCCCAGGCGGCTTTCGGCGCCGATGTGATGAGCCGGATCGAGTACGCGCTCACGTCCGGGGGCCTCATCCGGTTGCGCGACGCGATTAGGCGCGAAGTGGGACGGATGGTGCAGGAGCTGGCCGCCGGAGGCGAGCTGCGCCGCGTGGTCCTGGCAGGAAACACGCCCATGCACCACCTGTTTGCCGGGAGGGACGTGGAACCGCTCTCCCACGTGCCCTTTCAGCCGAAACACGCCGGACTTGAAATGTTCCAGTCGCGCGAGCTCGGCTGGCATCTCGCCGGCGATCCGCCCGTCTTCTTTCTGCCCTGCCTGGGCGGTTTCGTGGGCAGCGACGTGCTGGCCGGCCTGCTGGCCACGCGACTGCTCGAGAGCGACGATCTCGTCGGCCTGATGGACCTGGGCACCAACGGCGAAATCGTGTTCGGTGCCCGCGCGGGCGCCGTCTGCGCCTCCGCTGCCGCCGGTCCGGCGTTCGAAGGAGGACGCATTCGCTGGGGCATGCGGGCGGCCACGGGAGCGATCGCGGAAGTCCTGCTGCGCGACGGACGCATCGAATGCCGCGTGCTGGGCAACACGGAGCCGCGCGGCATCTGCGGCAGCGGCCTGGTGGACGCAGCCGCGGTCGCGCTGGAGACGGGGCTGCTGGACGAACGGGGCCGCCTGTTGTGCAACGGCGAGGCGTGGCAGCTCTGCCCACCCGTGGTTCTCACGCAAAAAGACATTCGCGAGCTGCAACTGGCCAAGGCCGCCATCGCGGCCGGCGTCCGCATCGTGCTGCGCCGCCTGGGGCGCGGGCCCGAAGAGGTCTCGCGCCTTTACCTTGCCGGCGCGTTCGGCAATTACATCAACCGCACGAGCGCCCGCCGCATCGGACTGCTGGAATTCCCCGAAGAGCGCATCGTGCCCGCAGGCAACACCGCCCTGCTCGGCGCCAAGATGGCGCTCTTTCTCATCCGGCAGGGAACGGACGTATTCGACCAGGTGCGCCGCCGCGTGGAACACATCTCGCTGGCGGCCGATCCCGACTTCCAGGAAATCTTCGTGGAGCAGATGCTGTTCGCGCCCGCGTGAACTAATTTTCGGCGGGGCGAGCCTCGGGATTGGGGACGGGCAAAGGCGCGCCCACTTGTTTCCACCACGCGTGCAGGCGTTCGCGCAATCGCCGGACGACGTCGGGGAACTGCTGAGCCAGGTCGCGCTGCTCACCCGGATCGCCGGCCAGATCGTACAGCTCGACGCGCCCGCCCTCGAAGTACTCCAGCAGCTTCCACTCGCGCCCGCCCTCGCGGCGCAGGATCGCGCTCACGGGCGTGGTGGTGGCGTAGTAGTGCGGGTAGTGGAAATACAGCTCGTCGCGCTCGAGCCGCGCCTCGGGCCGGCGCAGCAACTTCGCGAAGCTGACGCCGTCCACCGTGGCGTTGTGTTTCGGATCGCCCTTCAGGCCGGCCAGCTCGAGCATGGTCGGATAGAAGTCGGTGGAACAGACCGGCTCCTGGCAGGTGCGCCCCGCGGCGCAGCCGGGAGCGCGGACGATCAAAGGCACGCGGATGCCGCCCTCGTAGAGCGATCCCTTGCCCGAGCGCAGCGGGTAATTGTCCGTGACCTGCTCGCCGCGCCAGACGTTGATGTAGCCGCCGTTGTCGGAAGTGAAAACGACTACCGTGTCGGCGGCGAGCCCGCGCTCGTCCAGATAGCGGAGCAGGCGACCGACGTTCTCGTCCAGGCATCGCACCATGGCGGCGTAGCCGGGGTTGCGGTGACGCAGCCCTGGCGCCAGCCGGCGGCGGTAATGCTCCACCAGTTCCGGTTTGCCCTCGATGGGCGTGTGCACCGTGTGATAGCAGAGGTTGAGGAAGAAGGGACGTCCCGCGGCCGCGTCCAGCATCTTGAGCGCTTCGTCGGTGAGACGATCGGTCAGGTATTCGCCGGGGCGTCCCAGATGCAACCCCGGCACGTAGCGATACTCGCCGGCCTGCCCGAAAGGCCCGCGGTAGGGCCAGAAATAGGTTGCCGGGGCGCCCCACACAGTGCCGCCGATGTTGACGGCGTAGCCTTGCGTTTCCGGGTAATGTTCGGCGCCGCCCAGGTGCCACTTGCCGATGTGGATCGTGAAATAGCCGGCCTCGCGCAGCACTTCGGCGATCGTCACCTCTTCGTGCGGCATATCGGCGGCCGCCGCCGGCGTGATCACCGCCCGCCGTTCCGGGCCTCGCAGCGCTGCTTCGCGCCAGATCGTGATGCGCAGTCGTGCGGGATACTTGCCCGTCTGGATGGAGGCGCGCGTGGGCGAGCACACGGGGGAAGCTGCATAGGCGCGCGTGAAGCGCACTCCCTCGCGGGCCAGTCGCTCCAGGTTGGGCGTTTCGTGCAAATCGGCGCCGTACGGCGTGGTATCCGCCCAGCCGAGATCGTCAGCCAGGATGAAAACGAAATTGAGACGCCCGCCCGCAGCGAACCCACGCCAGGCGCCCCCGGCCAGACAACCGGCAAGGAAGCTCCGCCGCGTCATAACCCCGCACAGTATACTCCACGACTTGAAGCGGGAGGACGCGGGATGGTTCAATGAAAGAAACAACGCGCTCCGCGGGAGGATTCCTCGGTTGAACAAAGCCATCCTCGCCCTGGAGGACGGAACGGTCTTCGAGGGCGTCAGTCTTGGTGCAGCCGCAGAACGCTCAGGTGAGGTCGTCTTCAACACGGCCATCACCGGCTATCAGGAGATCTTCACCGACCCTTCCTACGCCGGCCAGATCGTCGTCCTCACCTATCCGCACATCGGCAATTACGGCGCCAACGCGGAGGACAGCGAGGCCGCCCGTCCGTACATCGAGGGTCTCGTCGTGCGCGAGTTCTCCCCGGTGGCCAGCAACTGGCGAGCCGAGGAAGAAGCACGGAGCTTTCTGTGCCGGCACGGCATCCCCGTGATCAGCGGTGTGGACACGCGCGCGCTGGTGCGGCGCCTGCGAACGCGCGGCACGATGCGCGGGGTGCTCTCGGGCGTGCCCGCGGACCCGCAAGCCTTGGTGGAGAAGGCGCGCAGCATCCCGCCGATGGCCGGACTCGATCTGGCCACGGGAGTCTCGACTCCGGCCACGTACACCTGGGAGCGGGGCGTCGTCCCGTGTTCGCCCTCGGAGCGCGTGGCGCGGCCGGCGGAGCCGCGCTTTCATGTGGTGGCCTACGACTTCGGCATCAAGCGCAACATTCTCCGCCGGCTGGTTCACGCCGGCTGCCGCGTCACGGTAGTGCCTTCGCTGACGCCGGCCGAAGAGGTGCTTGCGCTCCGGCCCGATGGCATCTTCCTCTCCAACGGCCCCGGCGATCCGGAGCCGCTCCAGCGTCAGGTGGCCAACATCCGCCGGCTCATCGGGCGCAAGCCCGTCTTCGGCATCTGCCTGGGCCACCAGCTTCTGGGCCTGGCGTTCGGAGGCAGGACGTACAAACTGAAATTCGGCCACCGCGGCGCCAATCATCCCGTGATCAACCGCCTCACCAGCCGCGTCGAGATTACCTCGCACAATCATGGTTTCGCCGTGGATCCGGATTCGCTGCCGGCAGCGGACATCGAATTGACTCACTTCAATCTGAACGACGGTACGCTGGAAGGCTTCCGGCATCGCCGCGAGCCGGTCTTCTGCGTGCAATATCACCCGGAGGCGGCCCCGGGGCCGCACGATTCGCTTTACCTGTTCGACGAGTTCGTGCGCCTGATGGAGGAGTTCAGCGCGCGTCCGCGGGAGGTTTGACGAGCCGATGCCACGTCGCAACGACATTCACCGCATCCTGATCATCGGCTCCGGCCCCATCGTCATCGGTCAGGCGTGCGAGTTCGACTACTCGGGGACCCAGGCCTGCAAAGCCCTCAAGGCCGAAGGCTACGAGGTCATCCTGGTCAACTCCAACCCGGCCACCATCATGACGGATCCGGAGCTGGCCGATCGGACCTACGTCGAGCCGCTCACCTTGCCCTTCGTCGAGAAGATCATCGAGCGCGAGCGCCCGGATGCCTTGCTTTCCACCGTGGGCGGCCAGACGGGCTTGAACCTGGCCGTGGAGCTGGCCGAAGCGGGCGTGCTGGAGCGCTACGGCGTGGAGTTGATCGGCGCGAAGCTGGAGGCGATCAAAAAGGCCGAAGATCGCCTGCTGTTCAAGGACGCGATGCGCAAGATCGGCCTCGAAGTGCCGCAGTCGCAACTGGTCAACAACGTGGCCGACGGGCTGGAATTCGCCCAGCGCATCGGTTATCCGGTGATCCTGCGCCCCAGTTTCACGCTGGGCGGCACGGGCGGGGGCATCGCCTACAATCGCGAAGAACTGGTCGAGCTGCTGGATCGCGGTCTGGCCATTTCGCCCGTGCACGAAGTCCTCATCGAGGAAAGCGTGCTGGGATGGAAAGAGTTCGAGCTCGAGGTGATGCGCGATCGGGCCGACAATGCCATCATCGTCTGCTCGATCGAGAACTTCGATCCCATGGGCGTGCACACGGGCGACTCCATCACCGTGGCGCCGGCCCAGACGCTCACCGACCGCGAGTACCAGATGATGCGCGACGGAGCCCTGGCCTGCCTGCGCGAGATTGGCGTGGATACGGGCGGCTCCAACGTGCAGTTCGCCATCCATCCGCGCACCGGGCGCATGGTGATCATCGAGATGAATCCGCGCGTGTCGCGCAGCTCGGCCCTGGCCTCCAAGGCCACCGGCTTCCCCATCGCCAAGATCGCCGCCAAGCTGGCCGTGGGGTATCGCCTGGACGAGATCCCCAACGACATCACGCGCAAGACGCCCGCCTGTTTCGAGCCCACGATTGACTACGTGGTGGTGAAGATCCCGCGCTGGCAGTTCGAGAAGTTCCCCGGCGCCGAGCCTGTGCTGGGCACGCAAATGAAGTCGGTGGGCGAGGTGATGGCCATCGGGCGCACCTTCAAGCAAGCGCTGGCCAAGGCCATGCGCAGCCTGGAAACCGGACGCTCGCCTTCGTCGGAAACCTGCGAGGAAAGCCTGATCCGGCAAAAGCTCATCACGCCGAACCCGGATCGCCTGAACTACGTGCGCTTCGCTTTCCGCAAGGGCTACACGGTCGAGCTGGTCCACGAGATGACCTCCATCGACCCGTGGTTCCTGGAGCAGGTGCGGGATGCCGTCCGACTGGAAGGCGAGTTGGAGCGCGAGAGCCTGGAGACGGTCACGCCCCAGAAGATGCGGCAGGCCAAGCGGGACGGCGTCAGCGATCGAACCCTGGCGCGTATGTGGAACACCGACGAACTCGCGGTGCGACGGCGCCGACTGGAGATGGGCATACGCGCCGTCTTCAACCGAGTGGACACCTGCGCCGCCGAGTTCGAGAGCTTCACGCCGTACCTGTACTCCAGCTACGAAGGCGAGTGCGAAGCCGAGCCCGGCGAGCGGCGCAAAGTCATGATCCTCGGCGCGGGCCCCAACCGCATTGGCCAGGGAATCGAATTCGATTACTGTTGCTGCCACGCCTCCTTCGCGCTGCGTGAGTTCGGCATCGAGTCCATCATGGTCAACTGCAACCCGGAGACGGTCTCCACCGACTACGACACCAGCGACCGGCTCTACTTCGAGCCGCTGACGCTGGAAGAAGTGCTCAACATCTACGACACCGAGCGACCCCAAGGGGTGATCGTGCAGTTCGGGGGACAGACTCCGTTGACCCTGGCGTTGCCGCTGAAACGCGCCGGCGTGCCCATTATCGGAACCGACCCCGAGTCCATCGACCTGGCCGAGGACCGCAAGCTGTTCGGGGCCTTGCTCGAGCGGCTGGGCATTCCGGCGCCGGCCAACGGATCGGCCACGAGCGTCGAGGAAGCTTGCGCCATCGCGCGACGGATCGGTTACCCCGTGCTCGTGCGTCCTTCCTACGTGCTGGGCGGACGCGCCATGGTGATCGCTTACGACGAAGAAACCGTGCGCCGCTACATGCAGGAGGCGGTCATCTTCAGCCAGGAGCGACCCGTGCTGATTGACCGCTTCCTCGAAGATGCCGTGGAAGTGGATGTGGACGCGCTTTCCGACGGCGAGGACGTGCTGATCGCGGGCATCATGGAGCACATCGAGGAAGCGGGCGTGCACTCGGGCGACTCCTCGTGCGTGCTGCCGGCCATCTCCATCGGCGGCGAACAGTTGCGCACCATCGAGGAATACACCGTGGGTCTGGCGCGCGCCCTGCGCGTGGTCGGCCTCATGAACGTGCAGTACGCCATCAAGAACGGCACGGTCTACGTGCTCGAAGTCAACCCGCGCGCCTCGCGCACGGTGCCTTACGTGAGCAAGGCGACCGGCGTTCCGCTGGCCAAAATCGCCGTGAGACTGATGCTGGGCGGCAAGCTGAAGGACTTCGCGCATCTCACCGGAGGCCAAATCTCCGGCGTCCTGCCCGTCCCGCAGTTCTTCGTGAAATCGCCCGTCTTCCCCTTCACCAAATTCCCGGGTGTGGATCCGGCGCTCGGTCCCGAAATGCGCTCCACCGGTGAAGTGATGGGCGTAGGGGAAAACTTCGGCGAGGCGTTCGCCAAGGCGCAGTTGAGCGCCGGGGCGCCGCTGCCCGATCGCGGCGCGGTCTTCGTCAGCGTGAACGACCGGGACAAGGCGCTGGCGGTGGAAGTGGCGAGGACGCTGGCGCAGTTCGATTTCGCGCTTTACGCCACGCGGGGCACCGCGGCGGTGCTGCGGGCGGCAGGCCTGAACTGCCGCACGGTATTCAAAGTGAACGAAGGCCGGCCCAACGGCGTGGACCTGATGAAAGCCGGCGCCGTGCAACTGGTGATCTACACGCCCGCCGGCGCGCACTCCTTCTCGGACGAGCAAGCCATCCGGCGAACTGCGCTGGCCTACCGCATCCCCTGCATCACCACGATGAGCGCCGCGCGCGCCGTGGCGGAAGCCGTAGCCTCCCGCCGGCGCGATCCCATCCGCGTCTGGAGCCTGCAGGAAATCCACGCCCCGCGGGAAACCGTGGTCTGAAGCGCGAGCGTCAAACCGAAGCGATCTTTTTTCACATAGTTGAATCAGAGCCAGCAGAAGCAAGGATGCCGGAGAAACCCCAGGCTGCCACCCAACCGTTCCAGCCGGAATCACTCCCGTTTCCATCACGCCGCACACGCCGGCGAAGCCACCGCTGTAGCTGGGTCGGCTGGGCGCCGTTTCAGTTTGCCGCTTTCGGTCGGACTGAGCACGGGGTCGGTGGAACAACCACGCTTTTCTAATCGCCTTGCAATTTCTTCCACATCCGGAGCCGCAACGACCCGGGCGCGGTCTATCGGCATCTGTCCATGCAGGAAAATTGGCCCAATCTCGACAGAAGTTCACCGACTTTTCTCGGGAAGTCGCTGTCCGTTACCCACAGAACGCCTATTTTCAAGACCCGCAATCGGCATCGTGCCAGCGGGGCCGTCTCCAGATCCGATTGATCTCTTCGGAATAACGCCAGCCGCTCGGAGACGCAGGACCTGCGTCCACCTTCCAATTCGGTGCAAACAGTGCTCCCCGGCACTTAAGGCATTCCCGAAGCCAGACGCCCCGCGAGAATTCTTAACGTGCCTAACGCGTTGATTCGCCGCGAGTTGAGTTTCTCGGCTTCGGGAGTGTTAATAATATCACGCAATTGGCAGGACTGTCCCCAAAATTTTCGGCCCTTGTCAGCAACCTTTTGCAAAATATGGGTCTTCAGCTCTCAGACCAGTGGCCCGTGCTCCCCGCCGGCGCCGGAACCTCGGAGAGCGCCGACAAAGGCGCCCGATCC
>Ga0209809_1000234_pt1 | contig 53703 bp, 34 predicted proteins | sample YNPMSTMetaG_FD_186172 | JGI IMG/M metagenome (GOLD analysis project Ga0209809, IMG submission 186172) | Anoxygenic and chlorotrophic microbial mat microbial communities from Yellowstone National Park, USA - YNP MS-T MetaG (SPAdes) (version 2) ...
TTCCAGCAGGATCCTTTCCCTGGCAACATTATTCCTGCGTCCCTGCACAACCCGGTGGCCAGGAAGATCCTCGAGTATTATCCCAAACCGCTGACCCCGGGCCGGCCGGATGGGACCAACAACTATGCCGATGCCAGCCTCAAGGAGCGTATCAAATACTACACCCACACCGGCCGCTTTGACCACGTGGTGAGCGAGAGGCATCGTCTGTTCGTTCGGGGGAGCGTCTACCGGCGGGACAGCGATTACAACAACTACTTCTATAACATTGCCACCGGGCAGTGGTTCCAGTTCTTCGCCCGCGCCGGCGTCTTCGACGACGTGATCATGCTCAGCCCCACCACCGTGCTCAACGTCCGCTACGGCTACAACCGCTTCATCCGTGCTCAGACGCCCAACCCCGGCGCCAAGGGCTTCGACCTGACCACGTTGGGTTTCCCCAAAGCCTACAACGACCTGATCCCGAGGGAGTTCCGCTACTTCCCGAGGCTGGATTTCCCCGGCGGGACTTATCAGGGGACGGGCGCTACCGGGCAGTGGATGCCGAACGACATCCACGCCGTTAACGCGACCTTGCAGCGCTCGGCAGGATCTCACTTCGTGAAGGCGGGGATGGAGTTTCGGGCGTACCGTGAGAATCATTACATGTTCAGCAACGACCAGACCGGTCGGTTCAACTTTGACGCCACGTGGACGCGCGGTCCGCTCGACAACTCCCCCACGGCGCCGCAGCAGTTGGGTCAGTCTGTGGCTTCCTTGTTGCTGGGCTTGCCCTCTCCCACGGGCAGTCTGGTCGAGCGACGGGCCAGCTACGCCGAGCAGTCCACTTCCTGGGGATTCTTCGTTCATGATGACTGGAAGGTGCATCCCAAGCTCACCTTGAATCTGGGCTTGCGCTGGGAGTTCGAGGGGCCGCTGACCGAGCGGTTCAATCGCAGCGTGCGGTCCTTGGACGTGGATTATGTCCAACCCATCGAGGCGGCCGCTCGCGCCAATTACGCGCGCAATCCGACGCCCGAAATTCCGCCCGAGCAGTTCCGCTTGCGCGGGGGGCTGACCTTCGCGGGCGTGGAGGGCATGCCTCGCGGCCTTTACGTGACACCCAAGCGCAATTTCATGCCACGGTTCGGCATGGCCTGGACGGTGGCCAACCGCACGGTGGTGCGGGGCGGCTATGGCATCTTCTACGGGTTCCTGGGGCAGCGGCGCGGCGACGTCTCGCAACTCGGCTTCAGTCGCACCACGCCCATGATCCCCTCGCGCGATAACGGACTGACCTTCATAGCCACGCTTTCCAACCCCTTCCCGGAAGGGATCCTCCAGCCGCTGGGTGCTGCTCTCGGCCGCCAGACGTTCGTGGGTCAAAGCATCTCGTTCTTCGACGAATACCCGCTGATGCCGTACATGCAGCGCTGGCAGTTGGGCATCCAGCAGGAGCTGCGCGGCGGCTTCGTGGCCGAATTCAGCTATGTCGGCAATCGCGGCACGCACATCGAGATCAGCCGCAACATCAACGTCACGCCGCAGCGTTTTCTGAGCACCAGCCCCGTCCGGGACACGGCGCGCATCAACTACCTGACAGCCACGATCCCCAATCCGCTGGCGGGACTGATGCCGGCCGACGCCGTGGCGGCGCTGACCAGCAGCACCATCGCGCGCGAGAGGCTGCTGCGGCCCTACCCGCACTTTGACGGCGTCACGCATTCGCGCTTCGACGGATACTCCTGGTACCACTCCTTGCAAGTGCAGGTAGAGAAGCGCTTCTCGAAGGGGTACACCTTGGTGGGCAGCTATACCTTCTCCAAGTTCATGCAGGCCACCGAACTGTTGAACGCCGACGATGCGCGGCCCACGGAGGTGATCTCTGACTTCGACCGCCCCCATCGTTTCGCGGTCAGCGGCATCTGGGAGCTGCCGTTCGGACGAGGGCGCCGCTGGCTGACCAGCACGCACCCGGTGCTCTCACGCATCGTGGGCGGTTGGCAGTTGAACGGGATCTGGTCCTTCCAGAGCGGCGCGCCTCTGAGCTGGGGCAACATCATCTTCTACGGTCCGGACATCAAGAGCATTCGCCTGCCCGCGGATCGGCGCACCGTGGCCCGCTGGTTCAACACCGACGCAGGCTTCGAGCGCAATTCCGCTCTCCAGCTCGACCGTAACGTGCGCACCTTCCCGCCGCGGTTCGGGTTTATCCGCGCGCACAACGTCAACAACTACGACCTGTCGGTGCTCAAAAACACGCGAATCACCGAGGGAAAGGACATTCAGTTCCGCGCCGAATTCCTCAATGCCTTCAACCATCCGCTGTTCCCGGCGCCGAACACGACGCCCACCGCGGTGGCTTTCGGAAGCATCGCCGCGGCGAACCAGGCAAACTACCCGCGCCGAATCCAGTTGACCGCCAAGTTCATCTTCTAGGCGCAGAAACCCGACGCTCGAGCCGGGCTTCCGCTTCTCGCCGCCGGAGGCCCGGCTTTCCTTTTCCAAGCCGGCGGACGACGGCTTCGGTTAGCGAAAGTTTTCCACCCGGTAGACGTCGGCGTTGGAGGGATCCACCCGGACGCAGAGAAGGTAGCGACCTTCCGGCGATAGCGAGAACGGCCCGCTGCCGATCGGCGACAGCGGCTCGGGATAATCGAGCAGCGCCTTCGGCCTGGCGCCTGCGAATTCCTGAAAGAACAACGCTTGCCGCCCGCTCGGCCCCTCCCTCGCCCCCAGATAGTAGATTCCTCGCGTCGTGAGCACCCAACAACTGGAGCAATAAGGAAGCAAGCCCTCCAGCACTTTCTCGATTCGGCCGCTGGAGGTCTCGGCGCGCCACAGCGTCATATCCGTCGCTTCGCGAACGAAGTAGACGTACTTGCCGTCACGTGAAACGTCCAGGGAAATGCCGCGTGTGGCGGCCAGTTGCGCGGCCGGGCCGCCGCGCACCGGGATGCGCACGATAGCGCTCATCGTGCCGGCGTAGATCCAATCGCCTTCGGGTGAGAATACCGGATGGTACCCTGTGGCGCCTGTGGAGCGGACCTCCCAGCGGCCGGGCGAGGTCTCGCGAGCCAGGAAGATTTCACCGCTGCGAGCGTTGTTGAACACCAGCGCATCGCCGCCCGGTGACCAGCGGCCCACCGAAGGCCACAGGTTTCCGCGAGTGACTTGCACCGCGTTGTTGCCGTCCCCATCCGCCACCCAGAGTTGCTCATCGCCAGAACGGTCCGAGCGGAAACAGATTCGCTTGCCGTCGGGCGAGTACTGCGGGGAGGCGTCCTTGCCGGGCGAGGCGATCACGCGGCGCCAGCGTTCGCCGGCTGCCGTCGGGCCCAGATCGAGTCGCCAGATGTTCAAATCGTGCTGGAGCACCGAGTAGATGAGCACCCGCGCGCGCCGGGCCATGGCGAGCTGGATGGGGAATTCCCCGTAAATGCCGGTGGGTACAGCTCGCCTGTTGGGCTTGGCCCAGTCGGCCAGCTTCCATACGCGGAATTCCCCCGTCCGATCGGACCCGAACAGCAGCGCCGCGCCATCCGGGCTCCAGTCCTGCCCGCTGATTTGTTTTCCGTCGAAGGTGAGCTGGCGCGGCTCGCCGCCTTCGACGGAAATCACGAACAATTCCTGGTGCGCACGGTGAAATGCCCGAATGAAGGAGACGTAACGGCCGTCCGGGGAAAAGCGGGGATCTACGTCGCCAATGTAGACGTTATCGGGCCGCGTCAGGCGCTTGCGCTGGCCGGTGGCGACGGAAACCAGGAAAATGCCGAAGGCCTCATGGAGCGATTCGGCATCATCCACGGCCAGCCATTGGCCGTCGGGTGACCAATCCAGATGACGATTGGCCAGCCCGTAGCGCGATGGGAACACGGGACACAGGATTTTCTCTTCCCCGGTTTCCAGGTTCCTCACTGCCAGGCTGCCCGTCGAGCCCTGAAACTTGACGTACGCTAGCCGCCGGCTGTCGGGCGACCAAGCCGGGCTGAAGGCTTCCGTCCCCTCGCCGGAGGCTCGCTGGGGCGGCTTTTCTCCGACATCACGGATCCACACGCTTGCTACGCCGCTTTCCGACCTCTCCCAAACGAAAGCCATCCGGGATCCGTCGGCGGTGATCGCAGGCTGATACTCTTTGCCAGCCTGCCGGGCTACGGGCAGCGGATGCACGACTGCGTCCGGCGGGGCCAGGGTCGCGGAGCGCCGGAGAACCCAGATCGCGGCTATCACGGCCACGAGCAAAATGACTGGGCCGATGAGTATTGCCGAGGGCCTCCTCCGTGGGACGGGCCTCGGTTCGGGCTCGGCGACGGCGACGTTTCCCGGGGCGGCGTCGGTCACCGTCACCGTACCCGCGAAACGGTAGCCCCGGCCGGGAAACGTCTCGATGTAGCCTGACTCGCCTTTGCCTGTCCCCAGCGCCTTCCGAATGACGGCGATGTTTTGCGCCAGATTGGCCTCGTCCACGATCCGGTCCGGCCAGACCGCGGACAGGATCTCCTCTTTCGTCACGACTTGGCCGGCGTTTTCGACGAGGACCAGCAGGGTCTCCACCGCCTTGCGAGTCAAGTGGACAGGCCGGCCTTCCCTGAGCAACACCCGGGCCGCCGCGTCCAACTGAAATGGACCGAAGCAGTAAAGGCGATGGCGCCTGGCTAAAGCTCCGGTTTTAGGTTCCATTCAGGATTTTTTTGACCCCAGCTCATTGCTCCCAGCCGCTGCCCGGGTCACACTGGAGCCTGAGCGTAGTTTAACGCAAGCGGGTCCGGCGCGCGTACATGCCCCTGACCGCGAGCAGCCGGGCCCGCTTTCACTGCGTCAGGACCCGCCCCGGCTCAAAGGGCGTCTTCGGGCAGCTCGATCACAGGATCGGGTCCCGAGCCCTCAGGGGTTCGGAAGGACCGAAGGATTCGGCGTTCTTTCACGGAAACGCAGTAGACAGCATCCCGCTCCTGAACCGCGGCGTAGGCGCGTTCGCCATCGGCGGAAAGCGACAGCGAAACCGGGCGGCCCTCCAGCTTCACCGTGCCGAGCACGCGGCGGGAAGCCACGTCGGCAAATTCAACGGCCTCATCGTGGATGAGCGCGTAAACCAAGGTCCGGCCGTCCGGAGTAACGGCGACCCGCACCGGTCCGCGCCCGGTAGGAATTTCACCCGCAGCCTCGTTGCGAGCGGGATCCAGGATCGTGATGCGGTGGGATTCGCGATTCACCACGTAGATCCAGCGGCCGTCGGGAGAGCGGGCGCTGCCTTCGGGCCGTTGCCCCACAGGGATCGTCTTGACCTGGCCGCTGGCCAGTTGGATCGCCGCCACCGTTCCCGAGCCGGCGTTGCTGACGTAAGCGTACCGCCGATCCGGGCCCCACACCACCATATGGGCGGTCTTGCCCTGAGTGTCGTACGTACGCAGCACGAACCGGCTGGCAAGATCAATGAGCAGGAGGCGGTCGGGGTTCTCGGTGGTCACCAGCAGGCGCCCGCTTTGTGCGTCCAGATCCAGACCGTGCGGGCGGTGAAACTTGCCCAGCGAGAGGGTGGCGATCCTCTTGCGATCCCGGACGTCCACGACCGAGACCGTATTGCCTCCCTGCCCCGCATCTTCGATGCGCATGGTTCCGTTGTCGGTGATATAGACGAAGCGGCCATCGCGCGAAAGCGCCATCTCGTGCGGGTGACGCCCCACGGCCACCTGCGCCAGAAGTTTGCCTTCCAGCGTGTAAAAGCCCAGCGTACTGGCGGCCTTGTGCAGGACCAGCAGGCGAGCCGGCTCGGCTCCCCGGAGCAGCGGTGTGCCGGCAACCAGCAAGAGGATCGCACGTCGTTTCACGAGCTTTTGCCTCCGTGCGATTTATGATGTCACATCCCGCCCGCGCGCGAGCGGACCCAGGTTGCTATGTCCTCGATCACCTGCTGATCCACGTGGCCCGGCTTTTGATATTCAGCCGGCGTGCTCCTGCCTTCGCCCGCGGCGAACAGGTGATTCAGCTTCGGGTAGCTTTTGAAGGTGACGTCCGCCCTGCCCTTGAGAGCGTCCTTCCAGCGTTCGAAATCGGTCATGCGCACCTGATAATCGCGCTCGCCTTGCAGGAACAGCGCGGGCGCCTGGAGTTTGCGCATCTCGGCGGCGGGGTCGTAGCCCTTGAGATCCCGGATGTAGGAAGCGGGCATGCCCATCACGCTGCGCAGGTCGGATTTGCCTTCCTCGACGGCGCGGATCTGGTCCGCCATCTCCTTGAGTTTTTCGGCCTGCCGGCGCGCGACTTCGTTGGAGGGATCGAGCGAAGCCAGGTACTCGGCCTGCTCCACGATGAGCGTGGCCAGCGGCCGCGTATTGCCGGCCATGACGATCACCCCTGCCACCCAAGGGGCTTGCCCGAGGATGCGCGGCGTGAGATAGCCGCCGAGACTGTGGCCCAGGATGTACACGCGCTTGGGGTCGATCTCGGGCTGCGAGCGCAAAAGCTGGGCCGCCCGAACCGCGTCCTCGACGGTCTCCTGCTGTACGGTGAAATCCTGCATGGCCGCGATCCGCGGGGCGTACTGGCGCGTGCGTTTTTCGTAGCGCAGCACAGCGATGCCGCGCGAGGCCAGGCCCTCGGCCAGGTCCTTGAAGACCTTGTAGGCCCCCACGGTCTGATCACGATCCAGAGGGCCGGAGCCATGCACCAGCACCACACCGGGCCAGGGACCCGCTCCCTTGGGCAGCGTCAGCGTGCCAGGCAATTTCCACTCGTCCGAGCCGATGGTGACCTCGCGTTCCCCAAACGAGTCCGGGTTGCTGTAGGAGGGCCGTTGCCAGGAGGCCGCTGCGTCTTGCGGGCGCAGGAACAGGCCGCGGATCTGACCTTGTGCGTCCATGGTCACCACCACGTTGATGCCCATGGAGGAAAACTTCACCGGGATCACGGCCACCTCGAAGTTGCCGGACTTGCGCAATTCCGGCTGGCCGATGCTTTCGGGTTTGCCGAGCTGCTTGAGGGCTCCGCCCACCTGTGTCTTGAGGGTCTCCAGCGTGAGCCGGATCTTCGCCTCGGCTGCGAGGGCCGCGTGAACTTGTTCGTATTCGCCCGCCAGCAGCCAGTCCACGACCTGCCGCGCCCGTTCGGCGGGGGAAAATTCCTGGCCGATCAACAAGGGAAACACCAGGAGCACTATGGCGAGAAGACGACGCATGAGCCCAGTTTAGATGACTGTGGTCGGCCCACGGGCAGCGACGGCCCGCGCCCCAACCGGTCTGTGGCGGCAGCTACCGCCGCCCTGACCCGGGCTTGACGGGGCCGCTCTTCTTGCCGGCCTGAGGAAGCCGGCCGGCGCCCGGGGGAGGTTTCGTGCCTGCGTGTGCAGGCTTGGGTTTTGCCGCGGCCGGCGCCGGCGGGCTGTGAATGCACCGGTACAGCTCCGCGTTCCGCAGGACGGCCTGAACGTAAGTCCGCGTCTCCGTGAACGGGATCATCTCGACGAATTCCGCCGGCTCTTCGAAGCGGGCCCAGGTCAGCCATCGTTCGGCCCGGTTGGGACCTGCATTGTACGCCGCCAGTGCGACCTCGATCCGCCCCTCGTACCTGTCCAGCAGGCTGCGGAGGAAGTAAGTTCCGAGTCGCAAGCTGGTGGCGGGCTGGAAGAGCAGGTTCGTTCGGTAGTCCTTCAGGCCGAGCCGGCGCGCCAGGATCCTGCCCTGCGAGGGCAGAATCTGCATCAGACCGTAGGCGCGCGCCGGCGAGACGGCGCCGGGATTGAATTCCGACTCCTGGCGAATCAGGCCGGCGACCAGGAACGGATCGAGCTGGTGGCGGCGGGCGTAGGTTTCGATCAGGTGGCGGTTAGGCAGCGGAAACAGAATTTCCCAAAAACGTTTCGGCGCCTGCTCGAGCGGCAGGTTCAGATGACCGGGCGCCAGCCCCTTGACCGTGCGCAGGACCTGATGGACCGGCAACTCGCCCCGCATCAGTTCCGCCCACTGGAGCGCCGCGAGGTAAGGTTGCCCGTCGGTTCGGGCCCCGAACTTCAGCTCTTCGTCGGCTGCGGCGGTCAACCCGGCGGATTTCAGCAGCCGTGCACGCGTCAGCCGCAGGCGCGTGGCTTCCGTGGGATGGAAGCCGTCGCCGGACGCCCGCTCAGGCCAGCTCAGCGCGGCCAGGAACTTCGTGACCTCGGGCGAGGGCGCCGATCGCGCAATCTCCGGCGCCGCCAGGCGCTGATTGGCGCGGCCGGCGTAATAGTAGTTGGGGAAGCGTTGCCCAACGGCCTCATACCAGGCGCGGGCCTGGTCCGGCCGGCCTTTTGCTTCCGCCAGCCGTCCCAGAAAGTACATAGCGGCGGGCGCGTGCTCGGATGACGGGTATCGCACCAGGTGTTCGCGCAGCCACCGGGATGCCTCCTCCCGCCTGTCCACGTAAAACCGGACCGCCACTTTCCACTGGCAGTAGCGGCTGTCGGGATCGTCCGCGAAGCCTTCCCAGCAGGCCTGGAACAAAGGCAGGTACTGCTCGGGCTGGTTGTCGAGCAGGAACCGGTTGCCCGCGGAGATGAGCGCCCGCAGGCGCCACGACGAACGCGGGTACAGGCGCGTGAGCCTGTCGAGCAAGGCCGCCATGTCCGCATCCCGGTTCATCCTGCGGGCGCATTCCACCAGGTAGTACAGGCGCTCGGCGTCGGCTTCGGGATCCGCCGCCTCGAAGGAGCGCAGATGATCCCAGGCGGCGCCCGTTTCGTAATCGCGGAACAGAGCCGCACCCACGCGCACGCGCGCCAGCTCGCGCTCGCGCCCGCCCAACTGGTGCGTCAGCGCCTCGTATTCGGCCCGGGCCCGCCGGTATTGCCGCGCGCGCATCCAATACTCGGCGCGTTCCAGCATTTCCTGCGGCATGGCCGGCGGATAGCGTTCGCCCAGTCGCTCGCGCAAACGCGCCAGCGCCTTCTCGGCTTCGCCGGCTTCCCCGGAAGCCGGGTAACGGTAGTAGACGCGCTGCCAGGCGACGGCTGCGGCCGTCAACTCCCGTGCCGCTTCCAGTGCGGCAGCCAGCAGGGCTTCGCCTTCGGGCTGAGGCAGTTGCTCCCGCCGATCTTCGAGGATGCGAATCGCCGCCCGGGGGTCCTGCAACTCGAGATGGATCCGCGCCGCCAGCAGGGCGGCCTTGCCGGCCAGTGGCGAAGGCAGGGCCGTTTTCCAGACGGCCTGAACTGCCCGCAGGGCTTCCTCGTGGTTTTGCTGGTTGAATTCAGCCCAAGCCAGCCAGTAACCGACGTGGTCGGCAAGCTGAGGCAGGCGGGCCCGCGCGCTGCGCAACTGCCGGACTGCCTCGGTCCAGCGTTGCTGCTGGGCGGCGCGAATTCCTTCGCCCAGCGCCGCGGCGGGCGCCGGCTCGGCCCCCAAACCCAGGCGAGGCCATGCGGTGAGGAAGCCGCACAACAGAAAGCTAAACCAATGGACCCGGATAGTCTTCCCCAAGTAAAGAGGCATCCTCGTGCGCCAGCGTTCGAACCAGTTCGCGGTGAAGATAATCCGCCATGGTCGGCGAGGCATCCACGAATTGGAGGCGGAAGGCTTCGCGCGCCTGGTCTATCTCTTTTTTCAGCGTTCGGTACAGATTGCGTTGCGCTCGCCCTGCCCGCACGGCCTCGTCATGGTGCAGACGAATCTCGGCCACCTGCACGCGAGCGAAACGCTGCGCGCGCAAGTGCAGTTCCTGGTCCTCGCGCGAAAGAGTGGACCAGTCGGGCAACTCGCGGGGCGGAGCCGGCGGGCGAGCGGTTTCGAACGCTTCTTCGAGCAAAGGCCATCGCCGTGCGCGCGCGATCCACCCTGCCGTCGTCGACGCCAGCTCCAATCCGGCCTCTGCGCCGTGCTGCTGGCCGTCCGCGTAAAGGACGGCCACCGTGGCGTCGTCCGTTCGAACCGGCAGCAGCCAGGCTGTCCCGTCGCCCGCAACCCCTGTGGCGCCGGCGAACTGCGCCGAGAGTTCTGTGGGAGTGCGTTGGGTAACCACCGGTTCGCCCGTCTCGATCGCGCTGCGGAAAGCGGGCGCCTCGTGAACAGGGAAGCGGACGCCCGGCAGGGACCTGGCGCGCGCGCCATCGGGGTCACGCGCCGCAATGACTTCCAGCTCCTCCCCGCGCACGAGAACGACGGCCACGCGCGGGGCGAAAGCAGCCGCCGCATCCGCCAGGGCCGCAGCCCACTCCGACCGGCTTTCGGCAGCTTGCATCCGGCGCAGACCCGCCAGCAGGCCCGCCAGCGTTTCCGATCTGCCTTCGGCTTTGCCGGCTTCGTGTGCGTGCCGCAAGAGGGCCTGCGTGCGTTCCAGCAGCGCGCTCCCCAGCGAGCAGAAGCCCTCTTCGAGCATTTCGGCGGCCGCCTTGCAGACGGACTCCAGTTCTCTGCGCAAAGCGGCGCCGTGCTGGGCGACAGTCGTTTGCAGTACGGCCAGAGAAGGCGGCTCGGGTTCCTGCGGCATGGGCGCACTCTCATTGTATCGGATCGTCTTCGATCGCCAGCGTTCAGGGCGTCTGCGAGAGGGACAGCTTCAGCGGCCAGAGAGTGCCTTCGAGACGCAGACGCCGGTGCGGGTGGGCAAGGTCCGCGTTGAGCCGACCCTCGCCATCCGTACGGCACTGACCGCGAAAGATCGCATCGCCCTGGACGGCTTCCAGACCTTCGATCGTCAACCGCGGCAAGCGTCGTACGTAGCGCAAGCCGAAACGGGCCGCCACCAGATCGAACTCTTCCTCGGGCGCGAAGGTGACTTGGCGTCCCAGCAGCGCTCCGCCGGCTCGCAGATTCCCGAGAACTTCTTCGGAGAGGCCCTCGGTTTGCAGCCAGCCTTCGATCCACCATCGGCCGCTCGGCGTCTCCAGCGGCCCGGCCACCGCCGTCACATTGTAGGCGGGCGTGGGTCGCTGAAGATCAACTTCGACCCGCCCGCGCAGCTCGGCCTCTTCCAGTCGGGCTTCCAGAGGGACCAGCGTCATTTGCAAGCCATGCCAGCGGAAGCGCCCGCGGACAGGTCCTGCGACTCTGGCGCCGGACAGGACGACCGCTTCCGCGTCGAATTCTCCTTCCAGGCGGCGATGCAGCAGCCAGCTCGGCGTCGGCGCTCGCGCCCGCCGCAACGCTCTGTCCAGCAGGCCGCGCCGCCGATCGAGCACGGGCGCGAGGACTTGTTCGAGTTCGGCCAGGTCAAGACGACCGAGGTGAAGCTTCAACTCCGCAGAAGCCGGGGAACTGTGCCGGCCGGAATATCGGGCGTCCACTGCAATCCCTCCCACCGCTCCGCGGAGTTCGCGCACCACCAGTTGATCGCCCGCAAGCTCGACCTGCGCCTGGCGGACCTGCAACGGACGGGCCAGCTCCGCTACGCGCAATTTGGCGTCGCGCACCTGAAAACGTCCCGTCCAGCGACCGCCGCCATCCGGCGTCCGCCAGTAGCGAAGCCAGCCCGTCCAGGTTCCCTCCGCCGTGCCCCCGAGCACCGGAACGGGTTCCAATCCGGGCCAGAAGGGCGCCCCGCCGATGGCGACGGGCATTTGCTCGGCTTTCAGGGAGAGCGAGGCTTGCGATGGGGCCGCGGTAAGGGAACCCTCCAGCAGCAGGCTAGCCGCGCCCGGACCTTCCAGCTTCCACGGCCCCAGCCGGATCTGCGCGGGGCGAACCACAACGGGCGCCTGCGGGCAGCGCAGTTCGACGCCCGAAGCGAGCACGGCGCGAGCTTCGCGGATGGCAAGCGCGCCTTCCCAGCCGCTCGCAGGCTGGTAGGCCAGCTGCCCGGAGACGGCGCCGCTCAGGCGCAGGTTCGGCGGCGTGGTCAGACCGAGCACCCCGAGGGCCTCCATTACGCTCGCCAGCGGCACCTCGTTGAGATCGAGCTGCATCCGCCAGCGCGGCTCTTCCAGAAAGCGGTTCACATCCCAGAGGACCTTCAGGGGCCACTGCTCCGCGGGCGACAGCGCCAGTTGAAGGCGCTGGCCCGGCAGATCCAGCGTGCCGGCGTATTCGATTCGCCAATCCGCGCCCAGCAAGGTCGGCAGATCCCACCGTCGGAAATCGCGGAACTGCGCCTCGCCGCTCAGACGCAACTCCGACATGGGCCCTTGCAAACGCGCGCGCGACGTCAGCGACCCGCGCAATCCCAGATCCCGCCCGGCCAGCAGCGTGCTGATTTCTTCCAGATAACTTCGCTCCAGCTCGGCGTCCAGCTCCAGGCCCTTTCCCGGCCACAGGCGCCCCCGCGCAGCGACTTTCCCCAGGCGCTGGGCCGGGCGATCGGTGCGGGCAGGCTCTCCCGTAAAGCGGATCTGCCAGACACCTTGCGGGCCTTCCGGCGCGTAAAGATCCAGATCGGCGTTCGCCAGGTACAGAACCGACTTGGTGTCCCCGAACTTGAAGTTGATGCGGCCGCGGCGCACGGCGATCGAGGGCGCGCTGGCCCCTTTGGAGGCGGGCAACTCGGGAGGCCGGCGCACGAGGTCCGTGAAATTCCACGACCCGCCGGCAGGCTTGACGAGGTTGAGACTGGGTTCGACCAGCCGCAACGAAGCGAACTCGAGTCTGCCGGTCCAGAGGCTGCGCAGCGCGATGCGAGCTTCCAGGGCCGTGACGTAGGCGAAGGGTTCCTTGCCCGCGCGCGGATGGTCCTCGATGACGACATCTGTGAACGTGACCCCGGGTCCGCGGAGCAGCAGCAGGCGGGGTTTGCCCACGGTGACGCGCCGGTGAAGCTCGCGTTCCAGCCCTGCCTGGATCTGCCGGCGGTAGCGATCGAGATTCCAGTAGGGCGCGACGAGCAGGACAGTCACGGCAGTGGCCGACGCTGCCAGCGCCAGCCGTCGTAGGGTTCTGGCTTTCATGGCTCTCGGCCCAGCAGCTTCCGGAAGGCCTCCGGGTCGTCGGCGTCCTCGACAACGCCCGCGTCGTCCACTTCAACGTAGCACGTCTGCTCGCGGTAACGTCGCAGCACGAGCCGGGCCTGGGAGTGCGCCGGCTGGGCGAGCATCTCGACAGCCAGCCCGCGGGCGCAGCAGACGGGATGGCCGCCACGGCCCCGGTAACGGGGAGCCGCCACCGGGGCTCCGCTGTGAAGGAACGCGCGGACCAAAACCTCGATGGTGGCCGGACGCACGGCGGGGTGGTCCACCGGCGTAAACAAAAATCCGGTACTTTGTCGGGGCAGTTGGGCCAGGCCGCATTGCAGCGAGCTGAACTGGCCCCGTTCGGGCGCCGGGTTGATGACGATGCGGGCTTCGCCGGCTCGGCGGATCACCGAGCGAATGCGCTCCGCCTCCGCGCCCAAGACCGCGATGACGGCATCGCAGTGGGGCCGGAGCAAGCCGATCCAGCGATCCAGCCAGGTCTCCCCTTCGTATTCCAGCAGGGCCTTGGGCCGGCCCATGCGCCGCGAGGCGCCCGCCGCCAGAATGATCCCGGTCAGGCTCACGTCAGCAGTTTGCGAAAACGCTCCTGGAAAAAGATGGACTTGGAAAGTTCACGCCAGTTGGATTCGGCCCGCCGCCGCACCGCGATCATCTCTGCCACCACGGCGACGGCGATTTCCTCGGGCGTCACGGCGCCGATATCCAGCCCCATAGGCGCATGCAGGCGCTCGAAAACGGCGCCGGGCAGGCCTTCTTTTTTCAGCTCCTCGACCAGGGCGATCACCTTTCGCCGGCTGCCCACCATGGCGATGTAGCGCGCCGGCGCGGCCGCCACCAGCCGCAGCACGCGCATGTCGTCGCGGTGCCCCCGGGTTACGATCACCAGGTAACAATTCTCGTTGAGAGCCAGCTTTTCCACCGCGCTCTCGTACGGCTCGGCGTAAATTTCGTCGGCCTCGGGGAAGCGCTCCCGGCTGGCGAAACTTTCGCGGTCATCCACGATGGTTACGGCGAAACCTGCCAGGGAGGCGATCTGGCAGAGACTGCGCGAGATATGCCCGGCGCCGAAGATCACCGCCCGGGGTTGGGGCAGCACCGGCTCCACGTAAACCTCCAACTGGCCTCCGCAAAGCAGGCCATTGTCGTAGGCTGCGTCCTGGTTGAGATGGAAGCTCAGCAGCCGGGGGGTTTCGCTTTCCAGCACCTCGCGGGCTGCGTTCCAGACCTCGGCTTCCACGCACCCGCCGCCGACGGTGCCGAGCGTGGTGCCGTCGTCGCGCACCAGAATCTTGGCGCTGGGGTAACTGGGAATGGACCCGCGCGCGTGGATGATCGTGGCCAGCGCGCACTTGCGCCCCTGGCGGCGGAGCCGCACCAGTTCCTCGTAAACGTCCACGCCGCGAATTATACCATCAGCGCCGCGTTTTCAGCGTCCGCGCCGATTCGGCGTCGTGAGGATGCCACGTCTCGGCCCGAGCGCCCTTACTTGCCCGGAGTGCGCGGAAATGCCGCTGTGTGGATCAGTTTCTCCAGCACGGCGTCCATCTCGGAAGTATCGTGGGCTACCGCTGCGGCCATCTTCAAAGGCACCTCGGTCTGGTCGAAGTAACCGGTAAACAACAGGGCTCCGGGGCCTTCCGCCGATAGCGGCAGGGTTTCGTAGGTATGGTTGCCGGTCCGGAACCCGACGGCCAGGCGTCTTCGCCCCTTGCCGCCGGTCTGGCGGTTCTCCGGATAGCCGTCGCCGTCGGCGTCAATGTAATCCGGGAAGCCGAAGGCCCCGTACGCGTCCACATAACTTTCCGCAGGAGGGCCCGAGCGGCCGCCACCCGCCGAGCCATAGGGGATGAGCGCGCGCACATTGGCGTTCACATCCTTGTAAATCGTTGCACTGTGCGTGCCGATGGGCGAGGTGATGCTGATACGGAGGTTACTGGTCCGATCAAAATAGTCTGCGTCCGGAATATCGGCCACTCCGATGATGACCATGGGCTGGCCATGGTCTGCGGTGGCCACCAGCAAGGCATCTTTTGACCGGCGGGCGGCGGCCCAGGCCCGGCCCACTCCAACCGCCTTGTCGAACTCGATCACATCCCAGGCCGCTCCGGCGAAGTGGTTCGAGTGCGACTGCTTGTCGATCGAGGCTGCCTCGACCATGAGGAAAAACGGCTGATTGCCGCCGGGCCCGGCCAGGACCTCGATGGCCTTCTGTGTCATCAGATCCAGGAACGGCTGGTCCTCCCAGCCGCCAAAGGAAGGCAGCGACTCGCTGCCCGGCCGGAGCAGCCGCAGCTTGTCGTAAGCGACGTTCATGTGGGCGGTGGAGGCGGCGCGCACGCCGCTCGAATGAATCGTAGTCTGCGCGGTTTTGAAAATCCCGACGACCTTGTCGTCGCCGGCCCGGATCCCCCTCAACTCGGTCGCGGTCTTGATGATCCTGTATCCTTTAGCCGCGAACTCGGCCAGGATGTCGCGCCTGTCCGGCCGGATGGCAGGATCGAAACTCTCGCCTCCGCCGCCCATCAGCACGTCGGCTGCGGGCCGGCCGTCGAGGAAGGGATTCTCCAGGTACTGGCGAACGATCTCGAAGGCAGTATCGCGGTCTCCGCTGTGGGAAGCGAAAGCAGCGGGGGTGGCGTCCGCCACCGAGGCTGTCGTGACAATGCCTATCCGGTAGCCGAACCGGCGCTTGAGGTACTCGGCGATGGTCTCGATCCTGGGGTTGTCGAGGGCGTAGCGGATGGTCGCAGCGTCGGAAGCCGAGCCGAAGCCGCAATCCGTGCCGTCCGGAAACACGCTGAGACCACCGTCGAAAGTTTTGTTGCCGGTAGCCAGCGCCGTGGCGGTCGGAGCGGAATCCGGAATCAGCTTGTCAAGGCTGTGATGCAGGGTCGCGCCCGCCACGGGCATGCGGTCCATTTCGAGCAGGCGATCATAAAAGCCCTCGCGCAGGCCGGAAACCCCGGGCACGGTTTCCACGCTTCGGCTGACGATGCGACCGGCGTCGCGCCACGCTTCCGTCATTCCGTCGCCGATATACAGGATCAGGTTCTTGAACGCGGATGGGCGCGGGAAGGGCTGAACCCAGAGGTCGCGGACGTCGCGGAAGGTGCCCTGCGGCGTCGTCAGAACCGCTTCCAGGCGCACCCAGCCCGGCGTCTTGAAGCTGACCATGTCAGCTCGCCAGGCGGAGTCGCGCACGGTATCGCAGTCCAGGTCAACGGGAGCGGGACCGGAGAACAGATTGCTCAGGTCTACGCCATTAGCCGTGACTCTCAACGTGCCTCCGGTCAAATAGCGGGCTTCGATCAGCAGATCCACCCGCTGATCCTCGAGAAGCCGGGTTCGTTCGGGGAGTGCAATGCTGAGCAGTTGGGCCTGCGTCGAGGCGCCGGCCAAGAGCAATAGGAGGAAAACAGAAAGGCGAGTAACGCAGCACACGGCCAACTCCTTGGAATAGAGATAGTACCTTCCCGTCGCAGTCGTCAACTGCTGGCCGGCGCCCTTCTCCCCGATATCGCTAGCCTGGGTTGGGCGTCGGCGCGGCGGCCGAGCTTGCTGCTGGCGTGCTCGATGCCTGTGCTATGATCCATCGAAAGCCCAGCGGCTGAGCAAAGCATGATGGCGGCCCTCATTTTCGATCTGGACGGCGTGATCGTGGACTCCAACGCGATCCATGTGCGGGCCTGGGAGCGCTACCTCGCCATGCACGGGCGACCTTTGCCGCCGCGTGCCGATTCCCTGATTTTCGGGCGTCACAACGACGAAATCGTGCGCGCTTTCTTCGGGGATGATATCCGTCCGGAGGAAGGCAGAGCGCACGGCGCCGACAAGGAGGCCCTGTATCGCGAGATGATGCGCCCGGTCCTGGCGCAGCGCCTGGTGCCCGGCGTCCGGGAGTTCCTCGCGCGCTGGCGCCGTCTGCCGCTGGCTCTGGCGAGCAATGCGGAGCGAGCCAATGTGGAATTCGTGCTCGAACAGGCCGGATTGCAGCAGTGGTTTCGCGTCATCCTCGACGGCCGGCAGGTTCGGGCGCCCAAGCCCGACCCCGCCATTTACCGGGAGGCGGCGCGGCGCCTGGGTGTAGAGTCTGGGAGCTGCGTGGTTTTCGAAGATTCGCCGGCCGGGGTGGCTGCGGCGCAAGCGGCCGGAGCGCAGGTGGTGGGTCTGCTCACTACTTATAAGGAGCTGCCTGGCGTGACGCTGGCAGTGCGTGATTTCCGCGATCCGGAGTTGGAGGCATGGTTGCGGGCGCGGCTGGGTTGCTGCGGGACGCTGCGCGGCTGATCGCGGCCTTAGGCGCGGCGGACGCTGCCCGCCCTCAGGGTATGCCCGCCATGCCGGCGGGCGTCCCTGGCATGCAGGTCACTCTGGGGCCTCTCCTTTTCGCTCTGGCGGCGCTCGCATTGACGCTCTTCATGGCGCGCGTGCGCGGGCGGCGACTCGGGGCCCAGCGCGAGATGGTTCGCACCTTGCTGAATCTGGGCGAGGAGTTGCTGGGCGCATCATCGCATGAAGAGCTGCTGCGGCAGATGCGGGGCGTGCTTCCGGGGATGTTGAAGGCCGGCGGGTTGCGGGTCTTCGTCTACAATCGCGCCAGCCAATGTCTGGATGAAATCGGAGGTTCGGCCGAAGGGCGCCGCTTGAACATCCCTGTGGACCGCCCGGAAGGCCTGATCGCGTCCGCAGTCACCACGTGTTTCCGCAATCAGGCGCTCCTGAGCATCCCCGACGCGCGTCGCAGCCCCTTCGCGACGCATCCGGGCGAGGCCGATCAGGTTCGGGCCCTGCTGCTGGTCCCCATGATCGCTCAGAGCGAAATTCGCGGAGTGCTCGCCATCGAAGATGCCCGCGCCAGGCGTGTTTTCGGACCCGACGAGCAGATGATGGCGCAACACGTGGCCAATCAGGCGGCCATCGCTTTGCGCTTGATGGAAGAACAGAGAATCCGCGACCAGCTTTCGCGCACCGAGAGGATGGCTGCCGCGGGCCAGTTGCTCTCCGGCGTGGCAGCCGAGTTACGCGCGCCGGTCAGCGCCATCGTACGGCTTACGGAATCGTTCCTGTACAGCAAACGCGGTCCGCTGACCGACGAGGAGATGCGCACGATCGCGGTCGAAGCGGAACGCGCCAAAGGCATCTTGGAGCGTCTGGTCTCCTTCATCCAGCCGGATCGCACCGAGGCCAAGCCTGTTGACGTCAGGGCGCTGCTCGCCCGACTGCTGGAATTCCGGCGCGGCGATTGGGCTGTGCGGGGGCTGGACGTGCGCGAGCAACTGGGCTCCGAGCCGGTTTGGGTGCTCGGTTCGGCCGGCCAACTGGAGCGGGTCTTCCTCAACCTGCTGATGCATGCCGAGCAGGCGCTGGCCGATTCCTTCGAGAAACGGCTCAGCGTCAGCCTGAGCGTGCTGGCGCGGCGGGCTTTGGTGGAGATCGCCTATACGGCTCCGGCGCCCCCGGTTCGTCCCAGATCGGATCGCACCGACACCAGCGTGCTGATCGAGGGCGTGATCCGGGGCATCGTCCAAAGCCACGGTGGCGAGACGAGGCTGGTGCGCCTGGGCCCGGCGGGTTCGCGCATGGAAATCGAACTGCCTCTGGCGCCGGAACGCGCGCCCGCGCGGCCCGGCCTGCTGGGGGAACGTTTCACTCCGCGGCTGGCTACGGTGCTTCTGGTCGAGCCGGATTCCGCCGTAAGGGATCGGCTGTTGTCCCTGCTCAGCCAGCGCGGCTACCGCGTGGTGCCGGCGGCCAGTGCGGAACAGGGCGTGGATCTGGTGCAGCGGCTGCGCTTTGACGTGGTCTTCTGCGGCGCCCAGTTGCCGGGCTTGAACTGGTTCGAGTTCTTCCGCACGATCCGTCGCCGCATTCAAGCCTTCGTGCTCGTGACGCCGGCTCACGATCCCGAACTGGCGCGACAGTGGCCGGAGGGCGAGTTCTACGTGCTGCCGCGGCCCATCGTGGAGCTGGAACTGGAGCGCTTGCTGCTTTCCCTGGAGTCCAGCGCTCCTTCCTCCTCGGCTGCGCCGCCGCCCGCTGGATCGTGAGCTCGCGATCCGGAACTGTTGGATTATGATGGAACTGGCTATGACGCGCAGGGAATTTCTGGCCTCATCGGCCGCGTTAGCGAACCCCGCTTCACAGGGCGCCAGACCGAATATCATCCTGATCCTGGCCGATGATCTCGGCTACGGCGACCTCGGCTGTTACGGGCAGAAACAGATCGCCACCCCGAACCTCGACCGCCTTGCGTCCGAGGGCATCCGCTTCACTCAGGCCTACGCCGGCTCCACCGTCTGCGCGCCCTCGCGCTGCGCCATGATGACGGGCCTGCACATGGGACACGCCTATGTGCGCGGCAATCGGTACCCGGATCTGCCTTTGCGGCCGCAGGACCTGACACTGACCGAAATTCTCAAAAAAGGCGGCTACCGCACCGCGCTCCACGGCAAGTGGTCGCTGGGCGGCCTGAGCACCACAGGCTATCCCACGCGCCGCGGCTTTGACGAATGGTTCGGTTACTTCAGCCAGACCCAGGCGCACGATTATTACCCTTATTTGTTACTGGAGGGGGAGCGCGAGTATCTGGTTCGGGGTAACTTCGGCGCAAAGAAGACCGTCTGGGTGCACGATTTGTTTACCGAGCGGGCGCTGGATTTCATCCGCCGGCGCCCTCAGCCCTTTTTGCTGCATTTGTGCTGGACCATCCCTCACGCCAACAACGAAGTCGGCCGCGATACGGGCAACGGCATGGAGGTTCCCTCCGACGCGCCCTACTCGGACCGGAGCTGGCCGCAGCCCGAGAAGAATTTCGCCGCCATGATCACGCGCATGGATGCCGATGTGGGCAAGATCATGGCTGCGCTGCGCGAGACCGGACAGGAGGAAAACACCATCGTCATCTTCACCAGCGATAACGGCCCGCACCGCGAGGGAGGCCACGACCCGGATTTCTTCGACTCCAACGGGCCGCTGCGGGGAATCAAGCGGGATCTTTACGAGGGCGGTATTCGCGTGCCCATGATCGTGCGCTGGCCGGCGCGTATCAAGCCCGGCCAGGTGAGCGACCAGGTGTGGGCGTTTTGGGACCTTTTGCCGACGCTGGCCGAAGCCGCGGACTTGCCGGTTCCCCCGGGACTCGACGGCATTTCGATGCTTCCCTCCTGGCTGGGTAAACCGCAGCGCAATCACGAATACCTTTACTGGGAGTTTCACGAGGGCGGGTTCAAGCAGGCTGTGCGCATGGGCGACTGGAAAGGAGTGCGGCTGGCGCCCGGCAAGCCCCTCGAGCTCTACGATCTCCGCACCGATGTAGGCGAGACGCGCAACGTCGCCGCCCGGCATCCGGAGGTGGTGGCGCGCATCGAGAAGATCCTGGCCGGCGCGCGCACCGAGTCCGCTGAATTCCCCGTGCGCGCGGGACGCGGCGCGTCAGCGGGCTAAACGACAAGAGGGATGCTGTTGCGTGCGCTTTTCGTCGCGGTTGTTTTTGGCGGCGCGCTCGCCGGCCAGCAGGTCTGCCCGCCGACGCCGGCTTTTTCTCCCTGCGAGATCGTTTTTGAGCTTCCGGAAACCGAGGCGGCTGCGCATCCCAATCCTTACCTGAGCGTCCGGCTGGACGCCGAGTTCCGGTCCCCGCGTTTCCGCACGCTCAAGCTGCCCGGTTTCTGGGACGGCGGCCGGCGGTTCGTGGTGCGCTTTGCGCCCACCGGTCCCGGCGAATGGGTGTTCCGGACGGTGAGCAATGCGGCGGGCCTGAACGAGCGTAATGGGAGCGTCACCGCACTGCCCAAAGAGGCGCCGGGCTTCCTCCAGCCCGCCAACGTGCATCACTGGGCCTGGGTGGACGGGCTGGAACGCAAGCCGCATCTGTGGATGGGCGACACCTGCTACCGCTTCGCCGTGCTGGATCGCAAGCTCTTCGAGACGCTGGTGGACACGCGGGCCAGGCAGAAATTCAACCACCTGCGCGGGCTGGTGCTGGGCGGGCGGGAAGAGGCGCGCCGCGCGTTTCCCTCGCCGGACCGTCCCGAACCGGCTTTTTTCCGGGAGCTGGATGAACGCATCCTGTACATGAACCGGAAAGGGATCATCGCGGATCTTGTGCTGGCGGGCGACGAGAATCATCTGGCGGAGCTGTTTCCCGCACGCGAGCAGCGCGAGCGATACGTACGCTATCTGGTCGGCCGCTACGCCGCCATGCACATAACCTGGCAGGGGGTGCAGGAGTTCGAGGAATATCCCGACGGGCGCGCTCTGCTCAGGGAAATCGGCGGGTTACTGAAACAGCTAGACCCCTACGGGCACCCGCGTTCGACCCACACCGTGGCCACCTCCTCTCCCCTGGCCCGGGACGGCTGGATGAGCTACCTGGTGTACCAATCGCACGATGACCAGCTCGGAGCGATCGAACACCAGATTTACGCCATGCCCCAGGTCAACGCCGAGTTCGCCTACGAGGACAGCGGCGCGGGCAAGGCCCTGCCCCATCATGTGGACACGGATACGTTTCGCCGCCGTCTGTGGAATGCCAGCATGAACGGACAGTATCCCACTTTCGGCAACACCGGCACTTACGGCGGCCGCTTTCCGGTGGATGCAAGGTATCTGGATTCATCCGGCGCCCGCCAGATGACACATTGGTTCGATTTCTTCTCACGCACCCGCTTCTGGGAACTGGAACCTTACTTTGACGTGGAAGGAGGGCGGGCCCTGGCGCTGGAAGGCGTCGAATATATCGTTTACGTGGAGAGGCCCGGCCCGGTCGAAATCCTGGTGGAACGTCACGGCTACAATGTGGCCTGGTTCAATCCCGTGACCGGCGAGTATCTCAAGCAGAAAGATTTCAAAGCCGACCGCTACCGCGCCGAACCTCCCGGGCGGGATCACGATTGGGTCCTGCATATCTGGCGGGAAGGACGCAAGCAGTCCATGCTGCGCAGTTACAAGTTCGAATCCCGGCCCGTGCTCATGCAGGAAGTCGAGCAGAACCCGCAGCGAGCGCCTTTCGAGATCGTTTCCCCGGCCGGGGAAGCCGTTTCCCTCAGTGTGCCGCCGCCTTATGCGGTCAAGATCACGCGGCAGACCCGCGCCACCCGATCCATGATGTGGCTGTGGATCGGGGAAGTTCCGGCCGACGAACTGGGCTTCCGCGTGCTCGGTGCCGGGCCGGAAGGCACTTTGCGCTTCCCCCGCTATTTTGCGCGCCACCTGCCGGGCGTGCTCGCGCTGCGTCTTTACGGGCTCAACGCCAACGGCAAACTGTACGCTCTGGATCAAGTCTACAAACTCAATCCGTGAGACCGCGCATTCTGGCCCTCGATACCACCTCGGAGTTCGGCAGTCTGGCCCTGGCGGAGGGCGATCGTATCCTCGAGGAAGTGCTGCTTCATTCGCCGGACGGCTTCGCGCACATTCTGTTCGATCAACTCGAGCGGCTGCTCAATCGGCACGGCTGGAAGCCGGGGGACGTGGATTGCCTGGCATCGGCCGCCGGCCCGGGCGCTTTCACCGGAGTGCGCGTGGGTCTGGCCGCAGCCAAGGGCCTGGCCGAGGCCATGGGCAAGCCGGTGGTAGCCGTGTCGAACCTGCAAGCCGTGGCCTCGTTCGGCGCGGCCGCCCTGCGCGCTGCGGTGCTGGATGCGCGGCGGGGCGAAATCTACGGCGCGGTGTATGACCCGGAGCTGCGGCTGGTCTGCCCGGAGGTGGTCATGAGGTTCCCCGCGTGGCTGGAGACGCTTCCCCGAGGCGACCTCGAGTTCCTCTCGACCGATTTTTCTCCCTTCCGCCCGGTGCTGGCAGACACGCGCTGGGCGAGCGCCCCGGTGCGGGAAGTGCCGCGGGCTTTGGCAGGCGCCATCGCGCGCATCGCCGCGCGGCGTGTTCTGGGCGGGCAAGCGCAGGATCCCGCAGCGGTGGATGCGCTTTACGTCCGCCGCTCCGACGCCGAGCTGTCGTGGAAAGAGTAAGCCTCAGCTTGCGCGCAGGGCCCGTTCGATGCGGCGCAGTTGCTCCAGCAGGCCGGCGAGCCGGTCCAGGGGCAAGGCGTTGGGACCATCGGAGAGAGCGCGCTCGGGCGCCTCGTGCACCTCGACGAACAGGCCGTCAATTCCCACAGCCACGGCCGCACGCGCCAGCGGCGCGATGAACTCGGCCCGCCCGCCCGAGGCGGCCCCCGCGGCGCCGGGAAGCTGCACGCTGTGCGTGGCGTCGAAGATGACCGGGTAACCGGTGCTGCGCAGGATGACCAAGGAGCGCATGTCCACGACGAGGTTGTGATAGCCGAAGCAAGTGCCCCGCTCCGTGAGCAGGATCTTGTGGTTCCCGGTGGAGGCGACTTTCTCCGCCGCCAGTCTCAGGTCTTCGGGCGCCAGGAACTGGCCTTTCTTGATGTTGACGATGCGGCCGGTGCGGCCGGCGGCCAGCAGCAAGTCGGTCTGCCGGCACAGAAAGGCGGGGATTTGCAGCACGTCGGCCACTTCGGCCGCGGCTTCGGCCTGCTCCGGTTCGTGAATGTCGGTCAGGATGGCGTATCCCTCGGCTTTGAGGCCGGCCAGGATGCGCAGACCCTCTTTGAGCCCGGGCCCGCGGTAGGAATGGATGCTGCTGCGGTTGGCCTTGTCGAAGGAGGCCTTGAAGAGGAACGCCCCGGCCTGACGTCGGATTTCGCCCGCCAGCCAGTGTACGTGCTGCTCGCTCTCGATTACGCAGGGACCGGCGATCAGGGCCAGCGGCGCGCCGCCGCCGAAACGGATGGTCTCGCCGCGCGGGGTTGTCAGTTCGACCATGCCTGCTGCGCCTGAATGGCGCCGCGCAGCCGGCGCCGGCGATGCTGGTAAGCCGCTCCCACAAAGGCGCGGAACAGCGGGTGCGGCTCGAGCGGTTTGGACTTGAACTCGGGATGGAACTGGCAGCCCAGATACCACGGATGATCGGGCAGCTCGCAGATCTCGACGTAGGTGCCGTCGGGGGTCTGACCCGTGACGCGCAGCCCGTGCGCGGTCAGGATGGATTCGTACTCGCGGTTGAACTCGTAGCGGTGCCGGTGCCGCTCGCTGATGAGCAGCCGGCCGTAAGCCCGGTGAGCGAAGCTGCCCTCGACCAGCACGCACGGGTAGGCGCCCAGGCGCATGGTGCCGCCCAATTCGTCCACCCCTTTCAACTCGCGCAGCTTGTAAATGATGCGGTGGGGCGTGTCGGGCTGGAACTCGGTGGAGTGGGCTTGCTTGAGTCCGCAGACGTTGCGCGCGAACTCGATCACCATCAGTTGCATGCCCAAGCAAATTCCGAAATAGGGGATGCGGCGCTCGCGCGCAAAGCGGATGGCCTCGATCATGCCTTCGATGCCGCGCTCGCCGAAGCCTCCGGGCACCAGGATGGCGTCGTAGTCGGCCAGCCGCTCGACGGCGGCGGGGTGGTTGAGGCCTTCCGAGCTGATCCAATGGCAGTTGACTTTCAAATCGTGGGCCAGGCCCCCGTGCAGCAGCGCTTCCTTGAGGCTCTTGTAGGAATCCACGTACTCGGTGTACTTGCCCACCAACGCGATATCCACCTCGTCGGAAGGATGCTTGAGCCGCTCGACCATCTCCTGCCAGCGGCTCAGATCCCGCGGCGGGGCTTCCAGGCGCAGCAGGCGGAGCACGATCTCATCCACCCGCTGTTGCGCGAAGTTCAACGGGACCTCGTACACCGACTCGACGTCCCGGGCGCTGATGACGGCGGCCACGTCCACGTCGCAGAACAGCGCGATCTTCTCACGCACCTCGTCGGGCAAGGGACGCTCGGTGCGGCACACCAGCATATCCGGCTGGATACCGATGGCGCGCAGCTCGCGCACGCTGTGCTGCGTCGGCTTGGTCTTCAGTTCGCCCGCCGCGGCGATCCAGGGCACCAGCGTGACATGGACGAAGAGCGTGTTGTCCCGGCCGTGCTCGCGCCGCATCTGCCGGATGGCTTCCAGGAAGGGCAGGGACTCGATATCGCCCACCGTGCCGCCGATTTCGGCGATGACCACGTCCACGTCTTCAGCCACGCGCCGGATGGCGGCCTTGATTTCGTTGGTGACGTGGGGGATGACCTGGACGGTCTTGCCCAGGTAATCGCCGCGCCGTTCTTTGGCGATGATGCGCTCGTAAATGCGGCCCGAAGTGATGTTATTGGCCTGGGTGAGGCGGGCGTGGGTGAAACGCTCGTAGTGGCCCAGGTCCAGATCGGTTTCCGCCCCGTCGTCGGTGACGTAGACTTCGCCGTGCTGGAACGGGCTCATGGTGCCGGGATCCACGTTCAGGTAGGGGTCGCATTTCTGAAGCGTCACGCGCAGCCCGCGACTTTCCAGCAGGCAGCCCAGGGAGGCGGCGGCGATGCCCTTGCCCAGGGAGGAAACGACGCCGCCGGTCACGAAAACGAACTTGGCCATCTCAGTCGGATCCGATCATAACGGCTTGCTGGTTTGCATGATGAGCCGCTCGACGGCGGCCAGGTCCTCGGGCGTGTCCACGCCCCGGGATTCATATTCGGTTTCGACCACCCGGATGCGGTAGCCGTTCTCGAGGGCGCGCAGTTGCTCCAGCTTTTCGGCCTGCTCGAGCGGGCCGACGGGCAGCTCCGGATATTTCAGCAGGAAATCGCGGCGGTAGACGTAGAGGCCGACGTGCTTGTAACAGGGCGCCTCCTCGGCGCCGGCGCGCACATAAGGAATGCGGGAGCGTGAGAAGTAGATGGCGTTGCCGAACCGATCGGTGACCACTTTGACGACGTTGGGGTTGGCGAGTTCGGCGGGGTCCTCGATGAGTTTCTTGAGCGTCCCCATAGGGATTTCAGGGGCTTCCAGCAGGCCGAGCACAGCGGCGTCAATGGCGTCAGGGTCAATCAGAGGCTCGTCGCCCTGGATGTTGACCACCAGTTCGCAAGGGTCGGCCGAAGCGGCTTCCGCCACGCGGTCCGTGCCCGAGGCGTGGTCGGCCCGGGTCATGCGCACGGGGGCGCCGAAGGCGCGGGCGACGTCGGCGATGCGATCGTCGTCGGTGGCGATGATCAGCCGGCTCAGGTACCGGGCTCGCGCCGCGCGCTCGTAGACGTGCTGGATCAACGGGCGCCCGGCCAGCGCGGCCAGCGCCTTGCCGGGGAAGCGGGAGGAAGCGTAGCGGGCGGGAATCACTCCCAGGATTCGAGGACGCACGAATGATGATACCACGACAGGCCCGTGCTATACTTGAAATGGCTTGGGGCATGAGGCGGGGAGGATGACGATGGCGGTCCGATCCCCACGTCTGTGGATCATGCTGGGCGCTGGGGCTCTGTCGTTGTGCCTGCCGGCGGTCGGCGGCGAGGATGTGCGGAACACGACCCAGCAACCCAGGGTGACGATTCAGCCGCGCACGCGGGGGGTGCCCGAGGAGTCCGGGCCCCGCAGCGCCAACATCCGCGTAGACACCGAGTTGGTGCTGATCCCGGTAACGGTGACCGATCCTTTGAATCGCTTTGTCACCGGGCTGGAGAAGGAGCACTTCAAGATCTTCGAAGACAAGGTCGAGCAAACCATCACGCACTTTGCCAGCGAGGACGCGCCTCTATCGGTGGGCTTCGTGTTCGATGTCAGCGGCAGCATGGGCGCCAAGCTGCGCAAGTCGCGCGAGGCGGTGGCGCAGTTCCTGAAGACGTCGAATCCGGAGGACGAGTTCTTCCTGGTGCAGTTCAGCGACCGACCGGAGCTGGTGATCCCCTTCACCCACGAGGGTGAGGAAATTCAGAACCGCCTGACGTTCACGCAGTCCAAGGGGCGGACCGCCTTGCTGGACGCGCTTTATCTCGCCCTGCACGAGATGAAGCGGGCGCGCAACCCCCGTAAAGCCCTGCTGCTCGTCTCCGACGGCGGCGACAATTCCAGCCGGTACACCCAAAGTGAAATCAAGAAGCTGGTGCGCGAAGCGGACGTACAGATCTACGCCATCGGGATTTTCGAGCCGATTTATTCGCGCGGGCGCACCGCGGAAGAGCTCGCCGGCCCCAGCCTCATGAGCGAGATCGCCGAGCACACGGGCGGTCGTCACTATCCGGTCGAAAACGTCAACGAGTTGCCTGACATTGCGGCCAAAATCGGAATCGAGCTGCGCAACCAGTATGTCTTGGGTTACTCGCCCACCAACCGGCAGAAGGACGGAAAATACCGTCGCGTGCAGGTCAAACTGATCCAGCCCAAAGGATTGCCTCCGCTACGGGCCTTCTGGCGCCTCGGCTATTATGCGCCTGTGGAATAGATTGGCCGCTGCCGCCCCGCTTTTCTGGCCGGGCTTGTGGGCCCAGGAAAGCGGCCCCGTGTTTCGCGCCGACACCCGCTTGGTGGTCCTGCACGCCAGCGTCGTGGACCGCAGCGGCAAGCTGTTGACCAACCTGCCGCGCTCCGCCTTCCGCGTCTTCGAAGACAACGTCGAGCAGCAGATCAAGATCTTTCGCCGCGAGGACGTGCCCGTTTCGATGGGGCTGGTGATCGACAACAGCGGCAGCATGCGGGACAAGCGGCAGAAAGTCGAGGCGGCGGCCATTCAACTGGTGAAGGCCTCGAACCCTCGCGACGAGGCCTTTATCGTCAACTTCAACGACGACGCCTACCTCGACGTGGACTTCACCGGCGACATCCGGCTCATGGAAGAGGGCATTGCGCGCATTGACTCGCGCGGCGGCACGGCCATGCGGGACGCCATCCACCTTTCCGTTCAGCACCTCAAAGAGAAGGGCAAGCACGACAAGAAAGTGCTCTTCGTGGTCACGGACGGCAACGACAACGCCAGCGAGATCACGCTGGAGAAACTGGTTCAGCGCTTGCAGCAGGCCGAAGTGCTGGTGTATGCCATCGGGCTGCTCTCCGAGGAGGACAAGCGCGAGGCGCGCCGCGCCAAACGGGCTCTGGACGCGATCACGCAGGCCACGGGCGGTGTCGCCTTTTATCCCGCATCCCTGGATGAAGTGAACAAGATCGCCCTTCAGGTGGCGCACGACATACGGAACCAGTACATCATCGCGTACACCCCTTCCAATCCTATGCTGGACGGGAGTTACCGTCAGATCCGTGTTACGGTGAACGGTCCCAACCGGCCCGTCGTCCGAACGCGCACGGGTTACTACGCGACGCCGGAGCCGGCCCGCCGCCCTGCCCCGGGCAGCGGCTCGCCTGGGGCGGCTGCCAGCGCGCTGCGTCCCTGACATGCTGGGCTTGCTCTGGCAGCTCAGCCGCGGTCATCGCTTGCGCCCGTGGCGCAGCCCTTACCTGCGCTGGCGGATCGAGACTTACTGGGGAATCCCGGCGGACTCACTGGATTTTGCAACTTTTTGGAAGTTCGTGTGGGATCGCCGGACCGAGCTGTTCCGGTATCTGAAGTGGGCGCGGCGCATGCGGCGTTTGAGCCGCGCCTCCCGATAACAACCCGTGGATGAAGTATCTTGTAGCCGACTACCGGACGGGTAAGTGGCTTGTTTTCAATAGAGGGTTTCGCAGAATCGGACTTTGTTCACGGGCTGTTAAGGTCGCGGCCGGCCGGCTGGTTCGAGCTGAAGCAGAAAGTTGCGGAACATTTCCGCGGCGGGCAACATAAGCGGCTGCGGGGCTTCGTTACGTTCCGTCCACTCGAACAAGTGAGACAGAGGGACCCAGCGCGTGTTCTGGAGGCCCCGCCCGTCGCCGAAGCAATAGAGAATTTCCGAAAACTTGGCGGGCAGCGGGAGCACTCGTACCGTTTCCGGGCTGGGGTCCGCGCAGTGCACGGCGGGTGAAGTGACGAAATACTCGCGGCATCGCATGGGACGATCGGGATAAATGCTGCACGATTGATTTTCCAGGAAGGGACAGGGGAGGCCGAGTGCGAAGTACTCCATTCCGATGCGGCGCCGGGCTTCCAGATCGGGCAGCGCCTGGGTATCGAGCAGCCGCTCCCAGAGTCCTGCGGTTTCCAGCCTCGCTCGCAGCTTGCGAAAGCGCTCCTGCACCTGCGCGCTGCGGGGTTCCGGCATGTCCCTGACCAGGCGGGCCAGACGCGACGCCTCAGCCTCGCTCAGCGGGACCAGTTGGGCGCAACAGGCGCCGCAGCCCGGCCGGCAGGAAATCCGGAGTCCGGCCTCCTCCGCCTGGGCGGTCACGGCGCTCAGGCAAGCATCCGCGAAAGCGTAAAGCACAGGCAACAGCTCCTCGACCGACACGGGGCCGGCGGGGAGGTTCACCGTCGCTTCCAGCGTTCGATTGCCGATGCGGAGGCGAAAGCTGGCCTCGATCCGTCGCGCGTGAGCGGGCTCCGCCATTTCGGACCGATGCCTTCACATTTCGTGCACTACTTCAAAGCCCATCAGGCGCCCCATTTTTTCCAGTGCCGCCACGTGGTCGCCGTAGAAAATGACGCGGTGCAGCCCGCCGGAATAGCTGTGCAACCATTTTTCGGCGTCCTTGACGCGGGTGCGGATCTGGGTGCGGCAGCCGCGGTCGCTGTCTTCGGCGGCAGTCACCTCGGCGGTGGAGACCAGCATCGTCGTGGGATCGCGGAATTCGGCGCAAGTGATGGTTTCGCCCGCCGGCATCAGGACCTGCATCACCACGCCGTCATTGGTTTCCAGATGATTGCGCAGGATGTAAGGAGATGCGGGGCCGCCGATCCCTTTCATCCGCGTCGCCGAGACGCAGTGCGCGTGGATGACTTCGTTGCGGCTGGTGTCGAAGACCGGGTCGGAGACGAATCCCGGCATGCCGGAGTACGAGGTCACCAGAAGCTGCGTCATGGTGGAACGCAGGTCGGCCTCGCAGACCCCGTAAAGACCCATGTCATTGAGTTTCGACCATGCCACACAGGGGTACGCCGGCATCTTCCTGGCCAGCAGGCCGCCGAAACAATCCACCGTCATCGCGTTGGCCTGCTCGCGCCGCAGGATCTCGCAGACGCCGTGATAGTAGCGGACGGCGTCCTCGATCTCGGCCGGTTTGGGTTCCACCACACGGAGCGCGCCTCGCACCAGCTCCTGGGCCTCCTTGCGCGCCCGCTCGCGATCGGCCGCGCGGAAGGCCTCATGGAGATCGTCGTAGGTCAGGAACTTGATGGTGGTTCCGTATTGAGCGGTGAAGCCGGCGGCCAGCTTCTCGAGATTCTCGGGCCGCATGGCGACCACGAGAATCTTGCTCTTGCGCAGGTGGCGGATGGTGCGGAAGATGGCCATGTAGGGATCCAGCTCGCCGTAGCTGGAAGAGGCAACCACCTCGAGCTTGCCGCGGCTCTTGCGCCGCGCCGCGATGCCCGCCCAGTGATGGCCTGCATAAGGCAAAGCGAGCACCAGCACCGGATGTTTCACTGCGTCGAGCAGGTCCCCCAACGGGCTGGGAATGCTGACGTAGGTCACCAGCACGGCATCCACGTCCGCCAGGTTCCGCGCCCAGGCCAGAATCTCCTCCCGGGTGCGCAGCAGCTCGCCGCCGACGAAGCGGACCCGGCCGCGGTGCTTGCGTTCGACTTCGGCCAGCCGGGCTTCGACGTGCGCCACTTCCTGCTGCACATCCAGGGTGGGCTTGGGCCAGTGCAGTTGGGTGCCTGACAAATAAACCTTGTGGACCACGGCCGGCTCGGACCACGGTCCTTCCAGGGCCGGTGCAGTGGTGGCGCGCAGCCGCAGAGCGAGGCTACCGATGACGAGAGGGAAATGGCGTCGGGTGAGCGTCGTCATACCGAGCCGATTATACCCCGTTTCCCTCGGGCATATTCGCACGGCGGCTCGCTATAATGCCTGTTTGCCGGCTTTGCGCCTATGCCTTTCAGACCCAGCGACAAAGAAGAGGAATACTTCGCCCGCCAGCAAGCGGAGCTGAAACGCAAGCTGGCCGAGGAAGCGCGCAACAGGCTCCAGGCCGAGGAACGCGAACGGGCCCGGCAACTGCACTACATGAAGTGCCCCAAGTGCGGCATGGACCTCGAGGAGATCACCTTTTCCGAGGTGCGCGTGGACAAGTGCTTCAGTTGCGGCGGCCTGTGGCTGGACTCGGGCGAGCTCGATCACATCCTGGATAAGGAGGCCGGCTTCCTGCGCCGGCTGCGCAACATTTTCAGCTAATCTTGGTCGCCGGCGGGGGGCGCCGCCATGCCTTCCGGCAACAAGAAACCGCGCAAGATGAGATCGCGCAGCAAGGGCAGGGCAGCCGGGATGAGCTGATCGGGCGCCGCCCCGAGCTCGACGGCGAGGTGAACCAGCAAGTCGCGCAGCGGGCGTCTGCCATCCATCCGCGCCAGCAGTCCCCGCAGGCGTGCGTCCAGGCGACCCTCCCAGGGCAGGCCGGCGCTCAGGTGAATGCGCGTGGCCACCGGCTGCCATCGCTGCTGCTGCGGCCGGCATTCTTCGATCAGGCGCACCTGCGGCGTCACGCGCAGACGCGCGTCGAGCAGGTTCTCGTCCGTGGTGGTGTCCAGATAGTCGCGCAACTGGAAACCCAGCTCGACCCACCCGCCGGCCGGCCCCTGCATACCGCCCGGGGCTTCGTCCATGCGCACCCAATTGCGGCCGCTGCGACGTCGCATGGCGATCACGCCCGTGGAAATCGCCTCGATGCGCTCCCGCTCGAAATAACGGACCCACTCTTCGTACAAGCGGCCGCTTTCGTTCGGATCGCCCGGCTCGGTGTCCCGGATCCAGACGTTAGCGTAGGAAGCGGCGGTTTCCCGGTCCAGACGCAGCAGCCAGGCGTCGCAGCCGGAACCTTCGAACCATGAGCTCAGCCGTAGCTTCCAGTCTTCGCCCGCCCGCTCGACCCAGTCCAGCGTCATCTGGAAGAAGCCGCCTTCGTTGAGGAAAGCCGGCGCCTGGCGCACCAGCCGCTCGCAGAACTGGTCGCCCGGTTCGCCGCTGTCGCGGTAGAGGTAGCGCGGCCAGGGCGAGATGGCGAAAGGCGGGTTGACCACGATCAGATCGAAGGTGCGGGCGCGCACGGGCTGGAAGGCGTCTCCCTGAATAAAACAAATGTTAGACAGATTGTTCAAGGCGGCGTTGAAGCGGGCGAAGGCCAGAGCGCGGGGATTGCAGTCGGTGGCGGCGACGCGTTCGCTGTGGGCCGAGGCCAGCAGGGCCTGAACCCCGCAGCCGGTTCCCAGATCCAGCGTGTGGCGGACGCGCCGTCGCATGGTGAAATTCGCCAGGACCGCGGTGCTGCCCGTGATGCCCATGACCTGATCGGGCCGGCGCTCGATCTCGCGGTGAGCGGGCTGATCTACGGCGAGCAGCAGGTTCCGGAAGGGTGTGAGGCGCACGCGCGCGAGAACCGCGTCGCCCCGGGACTCCAGCAATCCCCAGCCGGCGCAGGCCTCCAGCAGCTCATCACCCAGCGCAACCGCGGCGGCGTCCCGGGGCGTGGCCACGCCGAGCAGGAACAAGCGGAGCAGGGTATCCAGACGGCGGCCCTCCCGCGTGAGGTAGAGGTAGTGAGGCAACCGCTGCGACAAGTCAAGAGGGATAGCAACGGGACCGAAGATGGCGAGCAAGCCATCCTCGGTGTAGCCGGCGTCGCGGCAGATCTCGCGCAGTCGCGCCAGCTCCTGAGGGTGCGCCGCGGCCAGCATGGACCCAGGCAACGATCGTAGCAAAGCCCACGGAATCCATCAGGCGGCTGATGGAGTGGGCGCGACTGCCGTGCCGGAACATTTTCACCCGATCGGGGTGGCCTTGACGAGGCTGCGAAATTTGGGTTAGCATCGAATTGCGGGGTGGAGCAGCCTGGTAGCTCGTCGGGCTCATAACCCGAAGGTCGGTGGTTCAAATCCACCCCCCGCAACCAAGCCGCGCACCCCCTTCCACCTTCCGATCACCCGGAGCCAAGGATTTCCAATACCCGCGCCGAGGGATCGCCGTTGTCGGCCTCGATGCGGAAACGGATGGCCTGGACGGCGGGACGCGTGTGGCCTTCCATCGCGTGGGCGCCGCGGGCCGACGCCTGCCCGGGGGGTGGAATGGGCTCGGCCCGAACGGTCAGGCAGCATCGGGCGGAAGGGGAAGCCCCGAAAAATCACGTCGGCTCACGCTCGCCCATTACGGCCCTTGCTGCGGCCGGGCGGGAGGCGAAATGCGGGAAGACAATTCGGTTATACTGGAAGCGGACCCTGCTGGGGGCTTGCGTCTCTATGCATCGCAGCCGTTGCTATTGGTTAGTGGCGCCGCTGGTGGTGGCGCTTTCTTCCGCCCTCGGGGGCATGCTCACGCCCGCGGCCGGAGAATCGGCCCAAGACTCCGCTCCGGAGGAAATCAAGGCGGTCCTGCGTTCGTTCACCGGCATTTACCGGGCGGTGGAACAGAACTACGCCGTACGCCTGGATCCGGATCGCGCCATTTACAAAGGGGCCATTCCCGGGATGCTGCGCGCGCTCGATCCCCACTCGAGTTTTCTGGACCCTCGTGACTTCCAGCTCATGAAAGAGGAGCAGAGAGGGCACTACTACGGGGTGGGGATGCAGATCGGCCCCGACCGTCACATGCGGAGCGGCAAGACCATCGTGATCGCTCCGTTCACCGGATCGCCCGCTTACAAAGCCGGCATTCGACCCGGTGACGTGATCCTGGGGGTGGACGACAAACCTGTCGAAGGTCTTTCGCTGAGCGAGATTGCCGACATGCTGAAAGGGCCGCGCGGCACGCGCGTCAAGGTGACGATCGGACGCGAGGGACACCAGGAGCCCTTGGTCTTTCACCTGGTGCGCGACGAGATCCCGCGCAAAAGCGTGGAGGATGCCTTCTGGCTGCGGCCGGGGATTGCCTATCTCGGCATTTCCCAGTTCAGTGAAACCACGAGCCGCGAGGTCGAGGAGAACATGCGGCGCCTGGGCGAGGCCCAGATCAAGGGTCTGATTCTCGACTTGCGTTCCAATCCCGGCGGCCTGCTGAGCGAGGGCGTGGCGGTGGCCGACCGCTTCCTGCAAAAGGGTCAGGTCATCGTTTCGCACCGCGGCCGTTCTTCGCCCGAGAAGCCTTACGTCGCCCGGCGCGGCAGTAACTATGCCTACCCGATTGTGGTGCTGGTGGACCGGTACTCGGCTTCCGCAGCCGAGATCGTGGCGGGCGCCCTGCAAGATCACGACCGAGCCTACATCCTGGGCGACACCACTTTCGGCAAAGGTCTGGTGCAGACGGTTTACTCGCTTTCGGAAAACACAGGCCTGGCGCTGACCACCGCCAAATATTACACTCCCAGCAACCGCCTGATCCAGCGCGATTATGCCGGCCTTTCCTTTTTCGATTACTATTTCCGGAAAAAGGAGGATGTGAAAAACCCGCAGGACGTGAAGATGACCGACAGCGGCCGGACGGTCTACGGCGGCGGCGGCATCACGCCCGACGAAAAGTACACGCCTCCCAAGCTCAACCGTTTCCAGTCCGATCTTTCCCGTCGCTACGCCTTCTTCAATTTCACGGCCCGGTATCTGGGAGCGCGTGAGTCGAAGCTGCCCAGGAACTGGGATCCCGACGAGGAAGTGCTCACCGAGTTTCACCGCTATCTTCTGGACGAAGGTTTCCGTTTTTCGGAAGCAGAATTCGCCGAAGTGCGGGACTGGATCCGGCTGCAATTGAAATTGGCGATTTACTCGAGCGCGTTCAGCGTAGACGAGGCGCGACGCCTGAGCGTCGAAAACGATCCGGCCGTGGCGCGCGCCATCGAGTGCCTGCCCAAGGCGAAGGCGCTGCTCGAGAACGCCCGCCGCGTGGTGGCTCAGCGCAGCGCGCGCCAGCGAGAAAATTGACCGGCGCTCCCGTTCAACCGCAGATCACCGTTCTGGATGCGGGCGGCCAGTACTGTCACTTGATCGCGCGCAAGGTGCGCGAAAGCGGCGTGTACGCGGAAGTCCGCCCCAGCGATACGGCCTCGTCGGAGCTGGAGGGCCGCAAAGGGTTGATCATCTCCGGCGGACCCAGCAGCGTGTACGAGCCGGGCAGCCCTTGCGTGGATCCGGCCATCTTCCGGCTCGGCATACCCGTGCTCGGCATTTGTTACGGGCACCAGCTCATGGCCCACCTGCTGGGGGGCATCGTCGAGCGGGGCGACAAAGGCGAATACGGTCTGGCGATTCTCCAACATCGCGAAACCGATCCGCTGCTGGCGGGCTTGCCGGAGCGCCACCAGGTGTGGATGAGCCATCGCGACGCCGTCACGGTGACGCCTCCGGGATTTTGCCTGCTGGCCAGCACGCAAACGTGCCGGATCGCCGCCATGGGCGATCCCCGACGCCGGTTCTATGGCGTGCAATTTCACCCCGAGGTGGTGCACACCCTCTTCGGAAAACAGATCCTGGAGAATTTCCTGTTCCCGATCTGCGGGTGCGGCAAGGACTGGGATCCGCGCGGGCGCGTGGGCGAACTCGAGGCTTTTATCCGTCGCGCCGCGGGCAGGCGCAACATTTTCTTCTTCGTATCGGGGGGCGTGGATTCGGCAGTCGCTTTCAACCTTTGTCTGCGTGCCCTGGGCGCGCGGAGGGTGCGCGGCTTCTACGTGGACACGGGTCTGATGCGCGAACGCGAGACCGGTTTCGTGCGCGAGCTCTTCGAGCGCCTGGCGCCCGGGTCCGTCGAGATCGTCGAAGCCGCGCCGCGCTTTTTGGCGGCGCTGCGCGGCGTTTGCGATCCCGAACGCAAGCGCCGCATCATCGGCGACGAGTTCATCCGCATCCAGCAAGAGATCCTCGAGAGCGGGCATTTTCTGGAAGGCGACTGGATTCTGGGGCAGGGAACGATCTATCCCGACACCATCGAGTCCGGCGGCAGCGGGCAGGCGGCCGTCATCAAGACGCACCACAACCGGGCGCCTGGCGTGCAGCGCCTTCTGCAGGCGGGCAGCGTGATCGAACCGCTGAGCTCGTTCTACAAAGACGAGGTCCGCCAGATCGGGCGTGAATTGGGCCTGCCCGAGGAGTTGCTCGAGCGCCATCCCTTCCCGGGACCGGGGCTGGCGATCCGTTGCCTGTGCGCGGAAACGGAAGGCAGGCTGGAGCAGCATCCCGAGGGCTGGATCGCGCCCCTGCGCTCGGTAGGAGTGCAGGGGGACTCGCGGAGTTACCGCGCCGTGCTGATCACGGATGAGCAGCCTGCGCCCGAGCTCGAGGCCCGCGCCGCCGATCTGGTCAACCGGCTGGCCCGAATCAACCGCGTGGTGGCGCGCGTTGCCGGCCGGGCGCCGCTGGCCCGACTGTGTGTGCGGCCGGGCTCGCTGACGCCCGAGCGCCTGGAGCGCTTGCGTCGCGCCGATGCCGTGGTGCGCGAGATCTCGCGTCGCTCGGGCTTCGACCGCCAGGTCTGGCAGTTCCCCGTGATCCTGATCCCGCTGGGCGAGCCGGGCCGCCCGGATTCGGTTGTCCTGCGACCCGTAGACTCGGTGGACGGCATGACCGCGCGCGTCGTGCTCATGGAGCCCGAGCTGCGGGAGGAAATGGCGGCCGCGCTGCTCGAGATCGAGGGGATCAGCAGCGTTTTCTACGATCTCACCCACAAACCGCCCGGCACCATCGAGTGGGAGTAGCGCTCAACGGGGTCGTGAAACCAGGTCTCCGAAGGCGGCCAGCAACTCGTACTTGTTTTGCCAGGTTGTGTACATGATGCCGACGGCGTTCGGCGTTTCATCCAGCGCCTCGAGCCAGCCGCGGGGGTTTTCCAGATCGTCGGCGTCGTAGTAAGCGCCCGCGAGGGTGCGAAAACCGAGCCGGGAAAAATGCCGAAGACTCTGCCGCCTTTTCTCGAAATACCAGGTAACAATGCCCAGTTCGCGCGGCACGTAATTCCACGATCCGGTGTAATCGCCGTCCACAAGATAGTAATTGGCGCGGGCGTTGTGATTGGGGTCCAGCATGTCCGACCAGACGAAGATTTCCGCACCCGGATGGAACTCGCGCAGCATCCGAAACTGGCGCGTTATACAATCGCCCAGAATTTCAGCCAGGGAGAGGCCGCGCCGCTTGCAGGCCTGGCAAGATCCACCCAGGCGAACTTCGTCCATGGAAAGAAGGAAGAAACGGCGGGGACCCAGCTTGTCGCGGATGAGGCGAGCCTGCTCGCGCCAGATTTCATAAACCTTGGGCTCGGACATGCAGATAGTGATTTGGCTTTCGTGGATGGTCGTGCCGTGGTAGTAATCCGCACGCAAGCGTTCGCCAGGGCGGATGCGGCTACCGGGCAGCAAGCGGATGACGGGCGGTTCGTGGTCGTACCGAAAGTCAAGCTGGGGATCGGCGATCGGGGCGTAGTCGCGACCTTCCTCGTACTCGATCCCGCTCGCTTCGCCGCGGACGCGCACGGGAGTTCCGGGGCGGCGCAGCACGTTAAGCAGCGCAACTTCCTCCACCCGCAGGTCATCCACCCAGAACCGGCCCGCACGCGCGCCCCACGCGCCGAGGTACACGCGCACGCGGTCCCGGTCGAGGCTGTTGAAGCCCCAAACCAGACGGCGCCAGTCCGATGTGGCGGAAATCCGGGGTGTCCACGGCGCCAGCGACCGGCCGTCCGCAGTCAGAACGCGCAGTCGGAACGCAGAGGCAGGCTCGAGCCCGTCCGTTTTCAGCCAGAAACTCACCCGGTAGCAGCGGTGAGGCCGGACGGCAATCTCCTGCATCAGCCGCGCCTGCCCGCCGGCCTCGCCCGCTAAGTTCTCGAAACGCAAGGAGGCGCGGCCTTCGTGGAAGATTTGCGTATCCACGAAGGTCAGGCGCCCGGGACCGTCTTGGAGCTGGTAGCCGCTGAGGCGGGCGCCTTGGAAGGCCTCCATGCCGCCGTTGGCCACGACAGGCGCGGAATCGGCACGATGTCGGGCCTCGCCGCCGGACGCTACGAACAGGGCGTCGCGAACGGGCAGGCCCTCGGCGAGGTGGCGGTCATGCGCCAGGATGGCGCCGCCGTAGCCGGCCGAGAAGATGAGCGGGATGAGCTCCAGCCCGAACTTTTCGCAGAGGGCCTGCACGCGGCGCAGCCGCTCGAAGTACTCAGGAGGCTGCAAGTCGAGCCGGTCCAGTCCGGCCGCGAGCACCATCCCGTTGAGCCCGTGAGCGGCCGCGATGGAAGCGATGCGTTCGATTTCCGTGACGTGCCGGTCGTGTTGCAGACTGCGCGAGACGTACACCCAGCGATGCGGGTAGACCTTCCTCTCTGCGCGCGGCGAGGTTGCGCAGCTTGCCGCCAACAGGAAGCAGAGGCCGAGCAGGCGCAGCAAGCTCAGCCTCCCTTGCGCATTGAAGGCGGCTGGGCGCGGATGAATTCCTCCACGTTGCTCTTGTCCACGAGCGTGACGCCGGTGTCTACCACCATGGGGAAGGGCGCGAACAGGTCGCGGCCCCAATCCGCTTTGAGCGAAGGCGGACGGTGGTGATGCAGGTCGTCGAGCACCTTCAAGCCGTAAAAGGCCATGGTGTAAGGTTTCTGAGCCACGGTCGCGGCGATCACGCCCTTGCGGATCCACTCCAGGGTCAATTCCTGCGTGTCCATGGCGACCACCAGCTTGCCCGGGATGCGGTTGCGATCGAGCACATCGGCCACTTCAGCGCAGGCGATGGCCTCCAGGCAGGCAAAGGCGTCGGGCAACTCCTTCTCGCTCGCGAGGATCTCTTTGGTGCGATCAAAGGCTACGCGGGGGTCCCCGCGGATGTCAACGATCTCGCGCACCCGGATCTGGGGATGGTCGGCGAAAACCGCCTGGTAGCCGCGCAGTCGTTCTTTGAGATTCTCCTGGCCGGCGATGGTGTACAGCACCACGGATCCTTTGCCTTTGAGACCCCGCACCACCACCTGCGCCCCCATGACTCCCGCCTCGTAGTTGTTGGTTCCGACGAACAGCAGGCGGGCGCTGCCCGGTGCGTCGGAATCCATGGTGATGACGGGGACGCCTTGTGCGATGGCGGCGTTGATTTCAGGGGTCAGAAGGTTGGGGTCGGCCGCCGAGACCATAATGCCGGTTGGTTTCTTGGACAGAACGCGCCGGAACTCGTCGCGTTGGGCCTGCGGGTCGTAGGTGTCCGGTCCGACCATCTCGGCCAGCACGCCCAACTGGCGGGCGGCCGCGGTCAGACCGGCGTTGGCGGTCTGCCAATAAGGGAGCTTGACATTGGTGGCCACCAGCCAGTACTTCTCATCGGCCGAGTGCGGTCTGGTGCCGCAGCTCAGCGAGCATGCGACGAGGATGAGTGGCGGAAGGCCGTGAACCAGGCGCGTCGGCTTCAAGGCTGCGATCCACATGCCGCATTGACTCCTCTCAACTTTCTGTCAGGGACCGCGATGGGGCGGTCAACCTTGGCAGTATACGGCAAGCGTGCGTGCGCGAGTGCAGCCATCCGGCGAGGCCATGTAGACTGGAGTTGTGGGGGCGTCCCGGATCCTGACGTTGCTGTTTCTCAGCGGCCTGCCCGCGCTGGCCATGCTCGAGAGCGCGGTGCGCGAAGCCCTCTCCGCAGGCCTGGACCCTCAGCAGTGCTACCGGGCCCGCGACCTCCATTTCGCGCGCGGAGATCTGCGCTTTTACTTCACCGACGGGTTCTTGATCCTGGGCAAGCCCGTGCGGGGGCGACGCCTGGCGGCGGTCTTCTCGGGGGAATGGGAGGGCGGCGGCGGCGAAGTGGTCCTGTTCCCTCCCACTGCGGCGGAACGGCGATCCCTGGCTTTTTTCACGGGTACGCCGAACTTGACTGAGCGTTTCCGCTCGGCGGTCCTGGTCTTCACGGACGACACGGCGGCCTTGCTGGAACAACAGTTGGGGGCGCGCGGCGAGCCGGCGTGCGCCGAAGAAAACGGGTTGTTGATGAGCCAGCAGTGGGATTCTGTGTTGCGAAACTTCCTGGAGAGCCTCCAGGTGCGCGTGGTGACGGACCTTCTGTCCGAGCGTCCGCCGGCCGAAGGCTTTTTCTACGCCGCACTGGCCGGTCGCACGTTAGGCAACTTCGATTGCTTCTTCGATCCTCGGGCCCGCGAACAGGTGGTCGTCGGGCAGGTCGTGTTCCGCGACAACCGCACGTTTTTCGACTATTGGACCAGCTTCGTGGCGCGTCCGTTTCGCAAGCGCCCTCCGGCGGAAATTCCGCCCGATTTCGTCATTTCGCAATACCGGATTCATGCCACTCTGGAACCGGATTTGAAGCTTCGCGTCGTTACGCGGGCCCGCGTCACGCCTCAGGGGCCGGCACGGGTGCTGACTTTCCAGATCTCACCGCGGATGACGGTGAGGGATGTTCGCATCCAAGGAGAACCGGCGGAGATCTTGCAACCTGAATCCCTCCGCGTCAATCTGATGCGAGGCGACGGTAACGCGGCCCTCGTGGTTGTTCCCGCAAAGCCGTTGGAAGCGCGCCGTGAATACGAGTTCGAGTTCCGCCACGACGGGGCTGTCGTCTCGGAGGCCGGCCCTCGCGTTTATTACGTCGGCGCGCGTGGTTCCTGGTATCCCAACGCCGGTCTGCATTTCGCGCGCTACGAACTTACGTTTCGATACCCGAAGGAACTCAATCTGGTGGCCAATGGCGAAGTAGTCGAGGATCTGGAAGACGGCCCCTGGCGCGTGACCGAGCGGCGCATAGATACAGCGGTGCGCCTGGCGGCGTTCAACTTGGGCGAGTATGCGCGGGAAAGAATCAGCCGGGGGAGTTTCACGGTGGAGGTATACGCCAATCGCCGGCTGGAACGGGGACTGGAGCCGCGCCCGCAGCAGGTGCTGATCGTGCCGCCGCCGCAGCCGCCGTGGAGCCGGAGTTCACGCCCGCAACCGAACGTCGTCCCGGTGCCCATCGAGCCGCCGCGGCCGGATCCCGCGGCCCGGCTCCAGCAGGTCGCCGCCGAGATTGCGGGCGCGGTGGAATTCATGGCCAATTATTTCGGCCCGCCGCCGCTGAAAACACTCACCGTCTCCCCGATACCGGGCGCCTTTGGGCAAGGATTCCCGGGGCTGGTCTACCTGTCCACGCTGGCGTACCTGGATCCTGCGCAGCGTCCCGCGGCAGTGCGCGACGAATACCAGCAGCTTTTCTTCTCGGAGATCCTGCACGCCCACGAAACGGCGCACCAGTGGTGGGGCAACACGGTGACGACCGCGCATTACCAGGATGAATGGTTGATGGAGGCGCTCGCCAATTACTCCGCGCTGCTTTGGCTGGAGAAGCGCAAAGGCGCGCGCGCCCTGGAGTCGGTTTTGAACGAGTACCGGCGGCGCTTGTTGCGGAAAACCGAGGACGGCACGGAGATCGAGTCGGTGGGTCCGCTGGTTTGGGGACCTCGCCTGCGCGTTTCGCAAGCGCCTGGCGCCTGGCACACAATCATCTACGACAAGGGCACCTGGGTGATGCACATGCTGCGGCGGCGGCTGGGCGACGAGCGATTTCTCGCGATGTTGGGACAGTTGCGACGGCGCTACCAATACCGCGCCATCACGACCGACCAGTTTCGGCGCCTGGCCGCCGAGTTTCTTCCACCCGGGTTCCCCGACCCCCAGTTGGAGAATTTCTTCGATCAGTGGGTGTACTCGACAGGCATTCCCGCACTGAAGCTCGAACATTCGGTGCAGGGCAAGCCGCCGGCCGTCACGGTGCGAGGGCGCGTCGTGCAAACGAACGTCGGCGATGACTTTGCCACCGAAGTCCCGATCGAGATCCAGCTCGCCAACAGCAAACCGCTGCGCCGCTGGGTGCGCACCGGCGCCGACCCGGAGCCGTTCACGATCAAGCTGCGCGAGCGCCCGCTGCGCGTCGTGCTCGACCCGGATAACGCGGTCCTCAGACGCTGAACCCCATTGCACGAGTTGATCGTGCCCTTCCGGGCGGTCCGGTCATATTCCCTGTCAATGAACCGACATTTCAGATAAGTTTCAGTACCGGCGAGCTCGGCAAGACCGAACGTGCGCGCCACGGGCTCGAGCTGAGGCCAGCGGAGTTGACTTACCCGGTGCCGCAGCATTAGAGTAATTACAGGGGATGTGTCCATGGGGAAGATCGTACTTTTTGCTCTGCTGATGTGGTTTGCCGGCGCTTCGGTGCGGGCACAGACCACGGCTTCGATCGTGGGCGCCATCACAGATCCCAGCGGTGCCGTGGTGGCGGATGCCCTGGTCACGGTGACACAGGCCGAGACCGGTCTGCGGCGACAGGTGCGCAGTAACGCCAGCGGAATCTATGTTGTACCGCTGCTGCCGGTAGGCACCTATTCGGTGAGCGCCGAGAGCCCGGGTTTCAGGCGCATCACGGTCACGGGCGTCGTTTTGGAAGTGAATCAGGAAGCGCGCATTGACCTGAGACTGGAGGTGGGACAAGTCACCGAAACTGTCAATGTTACGGCGCAGGGCTTGTTATTGCAGACCGAAAGCGCGGTGGTGGGGCAGGTAATAGACAACCGCTACAATTCCCGCATCCCGCTGAACGGCAGGGACTTCTCCCAACTTGTCTTGCTGGCGCCGGGCGCCGTGACGCGACCCGGCGCCGTCACGTATGCCGCGGGCGCGGCCACGGGCTCGCTGGGCTCGGGAGTGGCGATCGGCGGTCGCGACAACCAGAACAACTTCCTCATGGACGGAGCCAACAATAACGCTCGGCAGTTCGGAAACATTGCGATCAAACCGTCCATAGATGCGATTCAAGAATTCAAGGTCCAATCCAACTCCTACTCGGCTGAGTTCGGCCATGCGGCTTTCGGTCACATCATCCTCGTGACCAAGTCCGGAACCAATGAGTTTCACGGAGCTGTGTTCGAGTTCCTGCGCAATGACAAGCTGGACGCACGGAACTTTTTCCTGCCCAAGCGTAGCAAGCTCAACCGCAACCAATTCGGGGCGGCGGTGGGCGGCCCCATCTGGCGGGACCGCAGCTTCTTTTTCGCCAACTATGAGGGCACGCGCGAGCGGCGGGGCGTCGAGACCTTCCGATCCGTTCCTGTTGAGCCATGGCGCCAAGGTGACTTTTCGGGTGTCGCCGGTCTGGTGCTCCGTGACCCGCTGGCGGCTGGCCAACCCTTCGCCGGAAATCGCATTCCCGCCACTCGCTTCAGCCGGACTGCCCAGGCGGCGATCGGCATCTGGCCCAAGGCCAATTTTGGAGACGTCACACGGCTGGCGAACAATCTCCTCGTGACACGTCCCATTGAAATTCGCGACGATCAGTTCACCATCAAGATTGATCAGGAGCTTGGCTCCCGCGACAGGTTGACCGGTCGCTACTCGCGCGCGGCGCGAGATGAAGTCACCACTCCGCTGCTGCCGACGTTCGAACAGATTGTGCCCCCTCGGAATCATGTCGCCGCCCTCAACCACACGCATATCTTCACCCCCGGTTTGCTCGGAGAGTTTCGCTTCGCATTCACGCGCTCGGAATTCGTGGCACGCAGCCCGAACACCGGGCGCGTGGGCTTTTACGACCAGTTCGGTATCAACAATCCCCTCGCCGGTCCTCAGTTCGAAGGTGCGCCCACGCTCAGCTTCGCCAACATCGTTTTGACGCCGTTCGGCGAGGGCGACTTCAACACGCAGCGGGATATCTCCAACGAATTTGCCTACAACGGCAGCTTGATCTGGACACGTTCCAATCACACATGGAAGGCTGGTTTTTCTGTCACGCGTTATCAGCAGAACACCCCCGGACCGGTAACCGGCCTGCGGCGCGGCAGCTTCTCCTTCCGCGGGGACTTCACCGGGCACCCCTTCGCCGACTTCATTCTGGGCTTCCCGTTTACGGCCTCGCGCGTGGTGGGCAAGGGCGTGGAAACAGGGCGTTCCACCTGGCACGGCTACTACCTCAACGATGAGTGGAAAGTGACCAGGCGGCTATCCCTGAATCTGGGGCTACGTTACGAATACATCAGCCCGCTGGTGGACATTCTCGATCGGCGCTCGGTGTTCTATCCTCTGAGCAACGAGTACGATACCGGCTTGTCCGGGCAAATTATTGTTGCCAAAAGCCCGGAGGCGAAGAGTCTGCTCGGCCTGGAGGGGATCGCCGCGCGGGCTCTGTACCGCGCCGACCGGAACAACTGGAGTCCCCGTTTCGGGTTCGCATACACACTTCTTCCCACAATGGTCGTCCGCGGAGGTTATGGGGTTTATTTCACAAATTCGCAGAACTTCGTCAACAATTTTGTCATCAATCGCAGGCAGCCCCCCTTCGCCGAGACTCAGCAGGTCACTTCTTCGACCGCCACGCCCGAAATCAATATCGCGGACCCCTTCGTGCGGGCGGCGGCTCCGCTGGTCATTGGGACGCAGAACATCAACCCGGATTTCCGGGAAGGTTACACCCAGCATTGGAACCTGACCGTCCAGCAGGAATTGCCGGCGGCCGTGAGTTTCGAAATCGGGTATGTCGCGAACAAAGGCACCCGATTGGGGGAGCTGATTTTTTACAATGTGCCGACTCCCGGGCCGACAGCCACCATACAGGCCCGGCGCCCGTTCCCCCGATGGGGGACCGCGCTTAGCCTCGACTCCTACGTAACCTCCAATTACCATTCCCTACAAGTGAAAACCCAGAGGCGTGAGTACCGGGGGGTCTCGCTTCTGGCCGCCTACACCTGGAGCAAGTCCATTGACTTGTCCAGTGAGCGCGGCGCCGGCGATCGGGGCGGTGGCTTTGACACGGGCGGCGGGAACCCCCGCGACCTGCGCGGTTACTCCCGGGGGTTGTCCGGTTACGATGTGCGGCACCGACTGGTGGTGAGCTACGTGTACGAAATGCCCTTCGGGCGAAAGGGGAGGTTCCTGCGCAATTTGCCCGCGGTTGCCGATCTGTTCCTCGGCGGTTGGGAGATCAGCGGGATCACCCAATTTCAGAGCGGCTTCCCCTTCAGCGTGCTGATGAGCAGCGATGTCAACGGGGACGGTATTGCGGATCGGCCCGACTTGATCGGACCTGTCAGAATAAGGCCGCGTGACCCGAACTGCTATATTGTGGATCGGCGCAATCCCGCATGTGGCGCGGCGGATTCGGCCTTTCTGGATTTGCCGCGCAACTCGCTTCGCTTTGGCTCGGCGGGCCGCAACATTCTCATCGGCCCGGGACTTCACCTCTGGGACTTCGGCGCAGGCAAGTACATCCCTTTGAACGAGCGCTTGACGCTGCAATTCCGCGCCGAGTTTTTCAACCTGTTCAATCGCACAAACTTCAATCAACCGAACCGCCTCGTGGACGTCCCGGCTCCGCCGTTCGGCTCCATCAGCTCGGCCCAGCGTGCGCGTGAAATGCAATTTGGCTTGAAACTCGAATTCTGAAAGGCTATCCGGTCCGCGGTGCGCCTTCTTAGCGCGGGGCGGGCGCCGGGTGATAATTCGGGTAAGGCGGCCTTCGCGGCTGCGGAAGGGGGTTCTTCCTCAACTCTTCCCGAATCACCTCGATCGCTTTTTCCAGTTGCGGATCGCGTCCCTGGCGCACGGCCTCGGAATCCAGCTCCACCTCGATGTCCGGCGCGATGCCCACGTTCTCGACTTCCCATTGTCCGTTCGGGTTATAGACCGCCGAGGAAGGCGCAGTCACGAGGCCTCCGTCCATGAGCTCGGGCGCGCCGGCGCGACCCACCAGGCCGCCCCAAGTCCTTTTGCCGATCAGCTTGCCCACGCCGGCGCGTCGGAAGTACCACGGCATGGCGTCGCCGCCCGAACCGGCGTACTCATTGATGATCATCACCTTGGGGCCGAAGATGGCGCCCTGGGGCTGGACCTCGTCCCTGCCGTCGCGCGTTGCCACCAGGCTGAGCAGGCGGCGGCTGAGATACTCGATGATATCGGTGGCGAGCATGCCGCCCGCGTTGAATCGCTCGTCAATAATGGCGGCCTGCTTGCCCACCTGGGCAAAGAAATACCGGTTGAAGTTAGTAAGTCCCCCGAAGGCGGTATCCGGCATGTAAATGTAAGCGACGCGTCCGCCGGTAGCTTGCTCGACTTTGCGGCGATTATCTTCGATCCAGGCCATGTTTCGCAGCGCTGCCTCGCTGGCTACGGGCACGACGGTAAGTTCCCGGGCGCCTGCCCCTGACGGGTCCGGCCCGACGCGCAGCACCACCTGTCTGTTGGCCGTGCCTTCGAAGAAAGCGTAGACGTTATCCGTATCGCGCAACTCACGACCGTTGACCGCAAGCAGATATTCCCCCGCCGTTACGTTGACGCCGGGCTCGGTCAAGGGCGCGCGTAACTGAGGATTCCAGTTCTCGCCGCTGTAGACGCGAGCGAAGCGATACCGTCCGTTGGCCCGTTCGAAATCGGCGCCCAGCAGGCCTGTCTCCACGCGACGCACCTCGGGCATATCGCCTCCGCCCACATTCAGGTGCCCCACGCTGAGCTCGCCGAGCATCTCGGCGAAAAGATAGTTCAGGTCGGCGCGCGAAGCTATGTTCTCCAGGAACGGCTCGTATTTCTCTTGGGCGGCTTTCAGATCGAGGCCGTGATAGCCGGGATCGTAAAAGAACTCGCGCTGGATGCGCCAGGCTTCCCGGTACATCTGGCGCCATTCCTGGCGCGGGTCCACGCGCACTTCCAGATTCTCCGTGCGCAGAAGCGCGGCCTGTGGCGGAGGCGCGGCGGGCGCAGAATCCTGCGGCCCGGTCACCGGCGGCCGAATGGGCGCGAGATACCAGCGGTCCTGCTGGCGGTAAAGCATCTTCTCGCCATTGGCGGACACTTCGAAGAAACGAACGCCCGCCAGCACGACATCGGACTTGCGGCTCTTCAAGTCGAAACGGTGCACCGTGAAGGCAGGCTCGGCGCCGGGCGCTGGCAGTGGCGCTTCGACGGCGAACAAGACTCCCGGTTTGCCCGTTTGCAAGTCGCTGTACAGGCGGGGCGGCAACGGCAGGGGTACGATGCGGTGAGTCAGATTCTCGACGTCAACCCGCACGGCGGGCAGCTCCCCGGGTTTCGGCGAGGGTTCTTTGGTTTCGGTCCGGGCAGCCGGCTTCTCCTCGTCGCTCTCCGGGCGCAACGGCGAAGGCTCATCCCGGGAAAGAACCGCGAGGTACACCGTGCGCGTGACGCGCCGGGCGAACGAGTGAAGATCGGGCTGCAACGAGGGACCGGAATCGGTAGAGGCCGTGAAATAAAGATACTTGCCGTCCTTGTCGAAGACCGGGTAACGTGCGTCGCTCATGCCGTCCGTCACCTGGAAAGTTCGGCCTTGCTCCACCGAGTACAGGAAGATGGCGCCCAGATAATTCTCCAGCCGTTTGGAATAGGCCAGCCACTTGCCGTCGGGGGACCACACGGGCACTTGCTCACGATAACCGCTCCAGTAAATGCCCCGGTCCACGCCGACAACCTTCTTGCTGTCCAGATCCAGGTACCGGATGCCCAGATGGCAGTCTATGTAAGCGATCTTGCGGCCATCCGGCGACCACCGCGGGGAAAAGTAAAAGGAGGGTTTCTCGTCCAGAGAGTACTTGAGGACTTCGCCCGTGCCCTCCTGCGCTGCGACGTGAAGCTGGTACTCACCCGATTCATCGGAGAACCAGGCGATGCGCCGGCCGTCGGGCGACCACGCCGGATCGCGATCCATGACCCCCGGCGAATGGGTCAAATTGCGGGCGTCGCCTTTCTCAGCGGGCACGGTGAGGATCTCGCCACGGGCTTCGAAGAGCGCCCGGGCGCCGCTCGGGGAGATGTGGGCGTTGCGCAGCCGCCGGCTGACATTCGCCATGCGCGGGCGCAGCTCGGGAAAATCGCCCCTAATCCGAAGCGGGACTCGCCGCGTGGCGCCCGCGCGGAGATCGTAAAGATACAAGCCGCCAAATTGCTCGTAGACGATGGCATCCGGTCCGGCGGCGGCGGACTTCAGGTCGAATCCGCGATTTTCGAGGACCTGTGTTACCTTGCCGCTGCGCAGGTCGTACGTGAACAGAGTAACGCGCCCGTTCCGATCGGAAAGAAAATAGATACGATCACCGACCCACATGGGATTGAAGTCGTTCGAGTTCTCGCGCGGGATCTTCCGGATGCGGCTGGTGGCCAGATCCGCAATCCAGATCGGCGTGGTGCGGCCGCCGCGATAGCGTTTCCAGACGTTGAAGGCGCGCGGAAGCGGCACATAGGCCATCCGGGCGCCGTCGGGCGAGTAACTCGCTTCGTAGCCCATGGGCAGCGGGACCTTTTCGGGGAAGCCGCCGTCCGCGCTGACGGTAAATAACTCCGAAAACCGCGAATAGCTGGTTCGCGGCGAACTGAAGAGGATGCGCTTGCCGTCCGGGCTCCATGCCACGACCCAGTCCGGGGCAGGATGGTAGGTGAGCCGTCGGGGAATGCCCCCGGTGGCCGAGATGACGTAGACGTCCACGTTGCCGTCGTACTCCCCGCTGAAAGCGATTTGGGTTCCGTCCGGCGAGAAGACCGGGTCGGTTTCGAGGCCGGGTCCGGCAGTCAGGCGCACGGCGTCACCGCCTTGACGGGGGACGATCCAGAGATCCCCGGCGAAAACGAATACAATGTGCGTGCGGCTCAGCGCGGGCCTTTGGACGAGGTAAAGATCGTTCGCCGCACAAGCCAGGACAGCCGGCAGGAGAAACAAGAGCAGTAGGGGGCGACTCATCGAATGCCTCGTAGCCGCCCAGTATAACGCAGGGAGCGGCGGATCCCGGCTCGCCGGGCCTTACCAGGCGACGCCGTGAGCGCGGAGGTCGCGCGCGAGCTGTTCCGCGCCTTGGAACTGAACGGCCACGATGCCGTGACGGCGGGCTGCCTCCACGTATTCGGGAATGTCGTCGGTATAGAAGCATTCCCCCGCGGGACAACCGGCGCGTCGCAAGGCCTCCTGATAGATCGCGTCGGCCGGCTTCAAGGCTCCGATCTCGTAGGACAAGACGCGATCATGGAAGTGGCGCAGGATGGGGTAGCGGCGCTCGAGCATGGTGTAATGGATGGCGTTGGTGTTGGATAGCAGGATCAGGCGATAGCGCCGCGCTAAGGCCTCGACCATAGCCTCGGGGACCAGAGTTTCGGGCAGGAAGATGCTGCTCCAGAGTTCACAGAAACGCTCATAGGTTACCTTCAGGTCGAGCAGGCGAGAAAGTTCCCGAACGAATTCCTCCGGCTCGATGCGCCCTTCTTCGAACGGACGTACCAGGCCGGCTGAAGCAATCCGGGCGCGAATCTCTTCGGGAGGATGCGGGCAGTGAGGGGCGAGCGCCCGGAAGCCCCGCTCCAATTCGAACGGAACCAGGACCTGGCCGAGATCGAAGAAGATGGTGCGAATCAAGGTCTGGTCATCCCGGCGCCCTCACGGCGCTTTGAATGCGGCGCAGACCCGGTCGGCGTCTGCGGCCGAGAGCCTTGCTTCCGGGTGAACCCAGCGGTAAAGCGCCGGCGGCATTTCCCCGGTCCGAACTTCTTCGCAAGCTTCGCTGAGTTTGTGCTGGGCAGCTTGCGTGCTTAGACGATTCCACTCGGAGAAATTCAGGTGAGCCCGGCCGCGTCGCACGTCGCGTGCAATCAGCCAGGAAACCGGCGAGACGCGGCTATACCACGGCCACCTGGTTTCGTTGCTGTGGCAATCGTAGCAGGCCCGGCGGAGCAAGTCGCCCACCTCGGGCGAGGGCCGTGCGACAGCTTCGAAGGTAGCACCCGGATCGAAGCGCGGGTTGCTGCGCTCGGGCTGGAAAAGCTGCGAGCCGGCTGCCAGCGAGATCACGACAATCGCTAATTTGACTTTCCAGCCCATGAACGTTCAGTCGCTCAGATCGGGTTGGGGTGTGCGCGCCGTGCTCTTGGGCAATTCAGGCTGCCTGATGTAATCAAAAGGTATCTCGCCGGTAAGGGATCTCAGGAACGTGATGATTGCTTCGATTTCCTTGCGGCTCAGGGTTTTGCCCAACTGATAATCTGTCATTTCCTGCACTGCCTGCTCGAGAGTGGCTACCTTGCCGTTGTGGAAGTAAGGAGCCGTCTTTTCCACGTTTCGTAACGGCGGCACCTTGAAAACCATTCGGTCGGCTTCATTTCGGGTGACGCGGTAGCGGCCCGGGTCGGACTGATCCGGGTAAGGTTTCATCAGCCCGAGTTTTTGATACATATTCCCGCCCAGCAAGGCGCCCGAGTGGCAGACCTGGCAACCGGCATCGAGAAAGACGTTCAGGCCCGCTTTCTCCGCGGAGGTAAGAGCCTGGGCATCGCCTTTCAGGAAGCTGTCCCAGCGCGCGGGGGTGAGCAGCCGGCGCTCGAAGGCGCCGATGGCGCGGGCCATGTTGTCCAGGTTCACGGGATCCTTGTCCTTGGGGAAGGCGCGGCGAAAAGCGTCCACGTATTCAGGAATGGACTTGAGCACTGCGATCACCAGCTTGTCGGACGGCATGGCCATCTCGACCGGGTTCATCACTGGGCCTTTCGCCTGCTCTTCGACGTCGGCCGCGCGCCCGTCCCAGAACTGGGCAAACTGAGCAGCCGCGTTGTACACCGTCGGCGAGTTGCGATCCCCTCTCTGCCCCTTATGCCCGTCCGAAGTCGGTTCGTTGTCTACCCCGTATTTGCTCAGATCGTGGCAGGTGTTGCAGGAAATCTGCTGGCTCTTGGAGAGGCGCGGATCGTAGTACAGCATCCGCCCCAAGGCAATTAGTTCCTCACTGGGAGGACCGTAGCTGGCAGGCACCATTTCGGGCAGCGGTTCGAATACGTTCAATTTAGCGGGATCCACCACGTCCGAGGGCCTGCGCTGGCAGCCCGTCCCGAATGCGAGCATCCCCAGCGCGATTGCGATGGTCGCGTGTCTCATGGCTGTTCCCTCCTGAGCGATCCGGCGCCTGTCAAAAAAGCGTATTATACAACCCGGAACTGGCGCTCACATGCCCACGACGGCTGGCGCCACTGATTTACTCATGGACCGAAACGGCACGTGCGGCGCACGAGCGTCCAGCCGCTGCGCAGGCCTCTGCCCCAACCCGTGGTGTTCGGTTCCAGAATATATCCCGGCGGTAACGTAATTGGGCCCAGGCTGGGCACGTCGGGCAGCCCGGGAGTGTATTCGACGACGGTGAGCTCGGGGCGGGCGGAGCGGCTTATCTCCAGCACAAGCTCCGCGCTCCTGTCACCAAGGCCATGGAACTCGACCGCCCACGGCCGGCCCGTGGCGTACGGCTTACCGTTGAGCGCGGACTGCAAGATTTCCGTTTCGGGATTCATATGGATGGCCAGGCGCGAGGTCCCGCGAGGCGAGGTCAGGCGCACGACAAGCCGGCGCGTCTCACCCGTGACGCTATCAGAAACAAGTTCGCAGCGGACCGGCTCGAGCCGTGCGACTGCAGCCGGCTGCTTCAGATAGATAGCGGAATCCCCCGGTCGGAACTCGCGAATCGAGCCGCGCGCGGGCTGGGACGTCAAGAACTGCCGCTCCACGAGGTTGAGTTCTTGCGAGCGGCTCACCCAAAAAGCTTCGCCGGTGTCAGCGTTGAGGGCGTAGGAGAGGCTGACGGTTTGCGGCCGCGCCGGCGTCGCATCGCCCGCTGCCCTCATCGCAATGGCGACTGCGAGGACCAAGGCGGCGACGGCCGATCCCGCCGGCAGCGCCGGCGGGCATCCGTCTCGCACGACGACCAACAGCGGAACGAGCAGGCCCAGCAGCAGCGCGACCCACAGCGCAGTGATCGGCGCGAGAACGCCCGTGAAACCGTCGTGCAGTGCGCATGCCGCAGGGACTCCGAATAGAAGGGCCGGCGCGGCGCACACTGCGTGCCAAAGCAACGCCATCGGACGGGAAAGCGTGCCGTAGCCGAAGATAAATTCCCCGTTTATCGCCAGGAGTGCGAAGCCCAGCGGCCACTGGAACCCGAACGAAGCCTGCGGCAAGGCCAAAGCTGCAAGGACCAGCAAGGCGGCCCACACCCAGATCACCCCCAGAAAAGCTTCTTCCCAGCGCAGCCGGCGAAGAGATCTGTCCAAAAGGGCACCGAACACCCCAAGGGTTACTGCAACCGCGAGCGCCGCCCAGAAAGCGTCGTCGTAGACCATGTAATAACGGCGCCATTTCCAGGCGAGCAGAGTGACCAGGGCGGTCGCTCCAACCCCGGCGGCCGCCGCGCCCAGAAACCGCCAGGCCCCGGTCCATATTCCTCGCCACGAAATTCTGCGGCGCACCACGCCAAGAACCGAGACGACCAGAAGCCAGAGGAGTGTTGCCGCAGCCAGTAACGCAACCCAGCCTGCCGGATACGAAATCAGCCAGGATCCGGCAGGATTGAAGTAAATAGCGTCGCCCTGCGGCGGTTGAGGTTTCAAATCTATTTCGCCGAAATAGCGGGCTAACTCGAGCGCATAATTTCCCTGGTGCTGCAAACTTGACGGATTCAGGCGATCCGGGCTGTCATTCGCCGTGTGGTAATAAGCGATGCCGCGAATGAAGGCGAAATTCAGGCCGGGCAAACCGAGCTCACGGAAGACGGAGAAATCCGAGTTCAGGCCCATGCGATAGTAAAGGGCGGGCATCAGGGAATTCGCCAACGGGCGCGAGCAAGCGCGCGCGAAACGGCGGATGAGCCACGCGTTGTTTCTTCCGGTTTCATACATGTAGGAGGGACCCGCCACTCCGCGAACGTCGAAGTTGAACACGAGGCCCACGTCGCGCATCCACGGATGTTCGCGGGCGAAGGCGTACGCGCCCATGAGTCCTGACTCCTCGGCATCGGCGAACAGGAAAATCACGTCGTTGGCGAGAGGCGGCCCGGCGAGCAGCGCGCGCAGGGTCTCGAGCAGGACGGCGCAGCCGCTTCCGTCGTCGGCCGCCCCCGGCCCCCAGATCACCGAGTCGTAGTGGGCCATCAAGAGGACAGCGCGGCTGGGGGATCGGCCGTGCAGCCGGACCAGGATGTTACGCACCATGGCGACATTGGCCCCGCGAGCGGGAGTGCGCCCGGGCAAGGCGCGGATCGAGGTGGTCTCCTGCACCTGGGGCCCGACGCCCATCCGGCGCAGCGTCGTCACCAGATACTCCGAGACGCGACGGTGGGCAGCAGTGCCCACGGGGTGCGGCTCGACGAAAGCGGCTCTCACGTGCTGCAAAGCGCGCTCGGCGGAGAAGCGATCGGGCGGCGCATCCGCGGGCAGCGGCGGCGGGGGCTGGTTGCACAGGACGCCGTAAACGCCGAGCGCGGCCAGGTATGCCAGCACGAATCCCGCAGCGAGGCCAGAGGACCGCATACACGAAGGCAAGCAGGATAGCACGGCGCCGCAGTGCGGGGGTTTGGGTTAGAATCGCTGCCATGCGAGCCAGCCCCACGCGTCGCGATTTCCTGGCCGCGGGCGCCACCCTGATCGGCGAACGCGCCGGGCCCCGTGCGGTCCGGATCGGCATCGTGGGCGGGCGCTTCGGCGCCACGTTCCAGTGGCACTTGCATCCGCACGCCCGCGTCACGGCGGTCTGCGACATCAACCCGCAGGCTTTGCAGCGTCTTGCCGAGACGTACCGCTGCGACAACCGTTACCGGAACTTTCGCGAGTTTCTCCGTCATCCGGAACTGGATGCGGTCGGGATTTTCACCCCCGCCCCCACGCACGCCTGGATGGCGATCGAAGCGCTGAAGGCGGGCAAGCACGTGATCAGCGCCGTGCCTGCGGGAATGACCATCGAGGAACTGGGGCGGTTGCTGGAGACCGTCAAGCGCACGGGCCTTCGTTACATGATGGCCGAGACCAGTTACTATCGTCCGGAAATCATCACTTGCCGGGAGTGGGCCCGCGAGGGCCGATTCGGAACCATCTTTTACAGCGAATCCGAGTATCATCACGAAGGCTTGCTTTCCTTGATGTACGATGATCGCGGGTTGCCGACCTGGCGGCACGGCTATCCGCCCATGCTCTATCCGACGCATTGCACGGGGATGATCATTCCCGTGACCGGCGAGCGTCTGACCGAGGTACAAGCGACAGGCTGGGGCGACGGGCACGAGATTCTTCAAACCAA
>Ga0209809_1000239_pt1 | contig 53317 bp, 51 predicted proteins | sample YNPMSTMetaG_FD_186172 | JGI IMG/M metagenome (GOLD analysis project Ga0209809, IMG submission 186172) | Anoxygenic and chlorotrophic microbial mat microbial communities from Yellowstone National Park, USA - YNP MS-T MetaG (SPAdes) (version 2) ...
TCTGTAAAAGGCAATGTTATCTATTATCTCGGTAAAGAAGTTGCAAGAAGTTATCGTAAATATGGTCTTTATAAATTTTTAGAATCCCAAGGCGTTGATTATAAAAAAATAATTTCAAAAAAATTACAACCAGATGAAGCATTGTACGTTATTGTAAAAAACACTCTATTTGTAATTGAAATGAAATACCAAGAGGTTACCGGCTCAGTTGACGAGAAATTGCAAACTTGCGATTTTAAGAAAAAACAATACAAAAAACTGATGGCCCCACTTAATATTGAAGTTGAATATATTTACATTCTTAGCGATTGGTTTAGAAAACCGGAATACAAAGATGTTCTTGATTATGTTATTTCGGTTGGTTGCCAATATTATTTTCAATATTTACCATTAGAAAAATTAGGTTTACCAGTACCAAAATAAAGATGAAATTATTTTCAGCTTTAAAAAGAAAACTTATACAACAATTTCTAAAATTTTGATTATTACTAAATAAAAGGAAAAGGGGTTCGGGGGGAAAAGAATTCCCGCCCCGGCCGAGCGTAATTTTTCAGAAATCAGTAATATGATTTTCCTTGAAAAGTTCGTTTTTTAAGAAAGAAAGCTAAAAAAATAAATAATAAGTTTATCATTATATTAGATTAAATTAAAAAGAGGGATTTTGAAATCCCTCTTTTTAATTTAATTATTGAGAATTATTGGCAAGTACCAGAATTTGAACCACTACTATTCTTATAATTTGCCGAAAAGCCCACCGCAGCTTGTTCAGAATTTAGAGTTTTATCGCATTCTTCGATTTTAGTTTTTAATCCACAGCAAATAATATTTTTAAGAGCTTCGGCTGTTCTTCCGCCAAATTTAAATTCATCAACAAGCTTTTCATTAATCATTAAAGTAGGTGAACCCGAGATGTTAAATTTATTTGTTTTTTCAAAATCTTTTTGAGCGTAATTGAGCCCTCGGGAATTATCTTTTAGACAATTATTTAGTTTTTCTAAATCAACTTTTGTTATCTTCAAACAATCATTTGTTTTTCCTTCTTTGATATAACAATCAACATATGGCCAATATTTATCTTTTTGTTCTTCTCTTATACAGATTTGTCTTAAATTTTCTTGGGCTTCTTCGTCGCCATGCATTGATTCTATTTTGCCGTTTTTAATTTCTCCTATATATCTCACAATTATATATTTTTCTAATTGAGGAATATTTTTAACGACTTCATTTAAAGCTCTTTGCGTTTGTAAGCCAAAAGGGCATTGACTAACAACATAAGCTTCTAAAACGGGAGTATTTGTTTTATTAATTTCTTCACATTTAGTGATTTTGTTGTTTTGTTGTTGAGATTTCTCAAATTCTTTAACATTGATTGCTTGTAAAAAAATCAAATTACCATCTTTACTGACAAAAACAGGAGTTTCTTCGTTTTCTATTTTTAAGGTAATTTTATAAACTCCGCTTTCTTGTTTGACTTCTTTAACCTCTGCCTTAGTGGTGTTTAAAAGATTATTATTTATAAAATCCAAAGTTTTTGAAACAACTGCTGATTGATTAAGATTGGAGGATTGAAAATTTGAGTTTTTGGTTCCATAATAAAGTAAAAATCCTAAAAATAAAATAAAAAGGAAAAAAAGAAAATTATTTAAAGAAATTTTATTTTTTTTGTTCATTTTAATTTTTTTTAATTTTTATTTTTTTTAATTTGTGACCTTTTTTGGATTTTTAAAATATTACTATAAATTTAAATAAAAAGCAAATAAAAAAGGGGCCGAAGCCCCTAAATATTAATAAATTTTTAATATTTCTATTTCTTGAGAAAGCCCTAAAATATTTTTTAATATTTTTATAAGGTAACATTTGTTATTATTGGAATGCTGTTGTAAGTGGTTTAGAATTTTACATAATTCAAAATTAGTGGTGTTTTTGCTTCTATAATATAATTTTTCTTTCCCTCCTTCTTTCAAGAGGAATATTATACTTTTCAGTTTATTTTTTTCATAATCTACACCGTTTAAAGAACAAACTTTGCACCGAAAGCCTATGAAATCACACATTTTTTCTTTCCTCCTTTTTGACTTTATTTTTTCTATATCAACCTTACCCAGGAAAAACCGAAGGAGAGGATCCGAGGAGAAAAAGTTTTCCCTGGGTAAGGAAGGGGGGGATTGGATTTTAAAGATAATAATTTAAAAGAACTACTTTTATTTTAGGTAAAAATTTTTAATTTGTTAAGATGATTAACCTCGAAAATTTAAAATTTTATTGCTTTTTTTGCGTTTTTTTATTACAATTTTAAAAATCAGTTAAAAATAAACTATGAAAAGAATTTGGGTAGTTGAGACTCCTAATTTTTTAAACCAAGAAGTTGAATGTTATGGTTGGGTAGATTCAAGAAGAGATCATGGAAAAATTATTTTTATTGATTTAAGAGATAGAACTGGAAAAGTCCAGGTTGTTTTTTTACCAGAAAAAGGTTCGATTCATCAGTTGGCAGAGAAATTAAGAAATGAGTGGGTAATTAAAATAAAAGGAAAAGTTCAAAAAAGGCCGCCTGGAATGGTAAATGAAAAAATTGCTACTGGCGAAATTGAGATAGTAGCTCAGGAGTTAGATGTTTTTAGTGAAGCAAAAGTTTTGCCTTTCTCTATTGAAACCTCCGGGAAAGAATTAAGAGAAGATATTAGATTAAAATATCGCTATTTGGATTTAAGACGCGAAAGAATGAAAAAGAATATTTTTAATCGATTCAAGGTTATAAAATTTATTCGAGATTATTTAGAAAGGGAAGGATTTATAGAAGTTGAAACGCCTCATTTAACCAAGTCCACCCCTGAGGGAGCCCGAGACTATTTAGTTCCTTCCAGGCTAGAGCCGGGTAAATTTTACGCTTTACCTCAAAGCCCCCAACAGTATAAGCAATTGTTAATGGTAGGCGGGATTGAAAGATATTTTCAGATTGCTCGTTGTTTTCGGGATGAAGATACAAGAGGTGATCGTCAACCGGAATTTACTCAATTAGATTTAGAAATGGATTTTGTAAGTCAAGAAGAAATTTTAAATCTTATTGAAAACTTAATTAAAGAATTAATAGAAAAACTTTACCCCGAAAAGAACATTAAAGAATTTCCTTTTCCAAGAATAACTTATCAAGAAGCCATTGAAAAATATCAATCAGATAAACCTGATTTAAGAGTGGATAAAAATAATTTTAATGAATTAGCGTTTTTATATGTTGTTGATTTTCCGTTATTTGAATGGAAAGAATCGGAAAAAAGATGGGACTCGATGCACCATCCTTTTACTCAGCCCAAAAGAAACGAAAGAGAAAAAACAGAGGATTTAATAAAAAGAATTTGCCAAGAGCCTCAGAAAGTTTTAGCTAATCAATATGATTTAGTGTTAAATGGTTACGAAATAGGAGGGGGTTCTTTAAGGATTTTTGAATCTCGGTTATTGGAGGCAATTTTTGAATTTCTTGGCCATTCGAAAGAGAAAATAAAAGAGAAATTTGGTCATTTGTTAGAGGCTTTTTCTTATGGGGTTCCTCCTCATGGCGGAATTGCTTTGGGTCTTGATAGACTAATAATGATTTTAGAAAACGAACCAACTATTAGAGAGGTAATTGCTTTTCCAAAAACTGGCGACGGCCGGGATTTAATGATGAATGCTCCTTCGGAGGTTGAGGAAAAACAATTAAAAGAACTTCATTTAAAAATTATTAAATAAAATATGAATTTAGAAAAAGAAAGAACTTTAGTTTTAATAAAACCTGATGGGATTCAAAGAGGGTTAATTGGAGAAATTATTCAAAGATATGAGAGGACTGGATTAAAATTAGTAGCTTTAAAAATGTTGGTTCCTACTGAAGAAATGGTAGAAAGACATTATTTAATAGATCCTCAATGGAAAATCAAAGCTGGCCAAAAATCAATTGAAGCTTATCAAAGAAAAGGATTAAAACCTCCTTCTGATTCTCCAGAAGAAGTTGGAGAAAAAGTTTTAAATTCGTTAAAAAAATATCTTACTTCTGGTCCAATTGTGGCAATGGTTTGGGAGGGGACAAATGCAGTGGGGGTAGTACGAAAAATAACAGGAGCAACCGAACCCTTAACTTCTGATGTTGGAACTATAAGAGGTGATTTTACTATTGATTCTTATGAGATCGCTGATTTTAGCAACCGAGCAGTTAGGAATCTTGTTCATGCTTCTGGTTCAAAAGAAGAAGCCGAAAAAGAGATTTTGGTTTGGTTTAAAGAGGGAGAGGTAATTAATTATCGTTTAATTAATGAAGCTATTTTATACGATGTTAATTTAGATGGAATTTTAGAATAGAGTTTGATTTTAAACTTTATTTATGATATTCTAAAATTGGTCTTGCGAGAGGTAAGGTATGATTCAGGTCATTTTTTATCCACAAGGGAGTCCTATAATTCTTTAACCCGTGGGTTAAAGATGCGGACACCCACTTGGATTCAGCTGAAATCAACCTTATCTCTTGGCAAGACCACCTTTTTTTGATAAAATAATTTGAAAAAAAATGGCTCAAGTTTGTGAATTTTGCGGGAAAAAACCTAGAAAAGCTTCTACTTATAAAAAAATTCGTTCGAAATATAATCCCACTAATGCTTATTTTCAAAAACCTAATTTAAAAAAGGTAAAATTACTTAATGGCAAAAAAATCAAGATATGCACTTCTTGTTGGAAGAAAATGAAAAAAGAGCTTTTAAAGGTTAAAAAATAATTTTATTAATTTTTTAAATTTAATAAAATTATGGGCAAAAAAATAAAAATAATCATTGATGAAGATTTGTGTGTTGGTTGCGGAATGTGCGCGAGTTTATGTCCAGAAGTTTTTACTCTCGAAAACGGCAAATCAAAATTAAAAGAAGGAGCTAATCTTGAGAAAAACGAAGAATGCGTTAAAAAAGCAGTGGAAAATTGCCCAGTTGACGCTATTTCAAAAAAATCTTAGTTTTTTCGGGCCATAGTATAATGGTAGTACGTACCTTTGGGGTGGGTATGGCGGCGGTTCGATTCCGCCTGGCCCGACTAAGAAATTTTAATTTTTCAAAAAATTTTTTATAATAAAAAGAGGGGGTGAGTTTGATGAACCTTTATAATTTTTTAAGAAAATTTTTCTTTAATAATAGTCAACTTCAAGTTAAAAAGGGCGATACTTTTAAGTTAATAGAAGAGACAATAAAAAAATTAGAAGAAGACAAAGAAAATTATTCTGAGAAAGTAATCGCCTTATATATATTAAATAAATTGAAAAGAGAAGAAAAAGTAGAATTTAACACAGCCAAAGAGAATCTTCAAAAGCTTTTAGGCAAAGAATTTGTTTATAAAAATTTTAAAAAAATATTTAAAGCAATATCAACATTTTTAATGAAGAATTCTTAAGTTTATACTTTCAAGCCCTCCGATTAGGAGGGCTTAATTTTTGAATCATTTTTTTACTTTCTATCTTGACTTTTATTAAAAAATTTGTAATATATATAAAACTCAAATTGAGGTCGAAGGAAAATAAAATCAATTCTTTTATGGCTAACCTAACCTTTACTGAAGAAATTAAGAAATTAGTTTTAGAAGAAGAGCTAGAGGATGAAGAAGAATTAGAGGAAGAGGAATTAGAAGACGAGGAGGATGAAGAGATGGAAGAAGATTTAGAAGATGAAGAAGACGAAGATTATTTAAATGAAGAGGAAGAATAAAAGAATAAAGGCAACCCGTTAAACGGGTTGCCTTTATTCTTTCCTCTTGACAAAAAAAAATAAATTGCTAAAATTTTAAATTAGCAACTAAAGTATTGGTCTGCTAATTTAAAAAAACTAAAATAAATTTAAAAAATAAAAATAAATTTAAAAACTATGGAGATTAAACCATTATCTGATCATATTTTTGTTGAGCCTATTAATGAAGAAAAAATCACTAAATCTGGAATTTATCTTCCTGATAATGTTGATGAAAAACCCATGATGGGAAAAGTTATAGCTGTTGGACCTGGCAAGAAAAATGAAGAGGGAAAAGTTATCCCTTTAGAAGTGAGGGTCGGAGATAAGGTTCTTTTTACAAAATATGCTCCAACTGAGATAAAAATAGAAGGTAAAGAGTATTTGGTTATTAGAGAAGATGATATTTTAGCTATTCTTGAATAAGGTCTGAATTAAAATAAAATTATTAAAATTAATAAAAAATAAAAATATGGCTAAGCAAATTCTTTTTGACGCGAAAGCTCAGCAACTTTTAAAAAAAGGGATCGATAAATTGGCGAAAGCAGTGAGTATTACCTTAGGACCAAAAGGATTAAATGTAATCTTAGATAGAGGTTTTGGCTCGCCTGTCATTACCAATGATGGTGTCACTATTGCCAAAGAAATAGAGCTTCCAAATAAAATAGAAAATATTGGCGCTGAGATTATAAAGCAAGCGGCGGAAAAGACTAATGATGTTGCTGGAGATGGAACAACAACAGCTGTTGTTTTGGCTCATTCTATTATTACTGCCGGTTTAAAAAATGTGGCTGCGGGTGCTAATCCTTTAGGTTTAAAGAGGGGAATAGAAAAGGCAAAGAAAGTAGTGATTGAGGAGTTAAGAAAAATTTCTCAAGGTGTGAATAAGCATGAAGAAATAGCTAATGTTGCCACTATTTCTTCTCAGGATAAAGAAATAGGCGAAATGATTGCTTCAATTATTGATGAAGTAGGAAAAGATGGGATAATAACAGTTGAAGAATCAAAAACTCTTGGTCTTTCAAAAGAGATAGTTAAAGGAATGCAATTTGATCGAGGGTATATTTCTCCTTATATGGTGACTAATCCCGAAAAAATGGAAGCGGTTTTAGAGGATCCTTATATTATTATTACTGATCAAAAGATTTCTAATATTCATGATATTTTGCCTTTATTAGATAAAATTCTTCAAAGTGGACGAAAAGATATTTTAATTATTGCAGATGATGTTACAGGTGAAGCTTTGGCTACTTTAATTTTAAATAAACTTCGCGGAGTTTTTAATGTTGTTGCTGTGAAAGCGCCGGGCTTTGGTGATAGAAGAAAAGATTTATTAGAAGATATTGCTATTTTAACCGGCGGCCGAGTTATTAGTGAAGAATTAGGTTTGAAGTTAGAAAAAACAGAATTAGAGGATTTAGGTCAGGCTCGGCGAGTAGTTGTTGATAAAGAAAATACTACTATTGTTGAAGGAGCTGGTTCAAAAGAAGCAATTGAAAAAAGAATCAAACAAATCAAAAATGAACTTTTGAAGGCAGAATCAGAATTTGATAAAGAAAAATTAGAGGAAAGATTAGCTAAACTTTCTGGCGGAGTAGCAGTCATTAAAGTTGGAGCGGCAACTGAAGTTGAACAAAAAGAGAAACAACATCGAGTAGAAGATGCTGTCAGGGCAACTAAAGCAGCTTTAGAAGAAGGAATTGTTCCCGGCGGAGGGGTAGCCTTAATTAGAACTTTAAAAGCCTTAGATAAAATAGAAACTGAAAGTGAGGACGAAAAGGTAGGAATAGAAATAATGAAAAAAGCCCTCGAGGAACCATTCAAAAGAATAGCTGAAAATGCCGGTTATGATGGAGCCGTGATTTTAGAAAAAGTTAAAAATACTGAGACTTATCAAGGTTTTAATGCCTTAACAGGAGAAATTGTAAATATGATGGAAGCAGGGATTGTTGATCCAACAAAAGTTACACGATCAGCTCTCGAGAATGCTGCTTCTGTTTCGGCAATGTTTTTGACTACTCGAGTAGTAGTTGCTGATTTGCCAGAAAAGAAAGAACACTCTCATGATGAACATCTACCCGAAGAAGAGGAATACTAATTAAAAATTTAAAGAAGAAGACAGCTTTTAAAAGCTGTCTTCTTCTTTTTCTTGACTTTCTGTTAATTTTCAGTTATGTTTTTTTATATTTTAAGTTTAATATTTACAATTTAATAACAAAAAAACATGAACTCACTTAACGTTTTTATTTTTTTGCCATTAATTTTTGGTTTTTTAATTTCTTTTATTTTTTCTAAAAAAATTTTAAATATAAAAATTAGAAATTCAAAAGTTCAGGAGATAAACTCTGCTATTAAAGAAGGAGCTTCTGCATTCTTATTAAAAGAATATAAGGTTATTTCTATTTTTGTTGCTATTGCTTTTATTTTATTGTTTCTTTTTTTAAATAAATTAATTGCCCTTTCTTTTCTTTTAGGAGTTTTCTTTTCTTTATTATCAGGAAATATTGGAATGAGAATTGCTACTTCTTCTAATGCTAGAGTAGCAGAGGGATTAGAGGATTCGACAAAAAAAGGTTTAAATATTGCTTTTCAAGCCGGGAGTGTTATGGGAATTGTGGTTGTTAGCCTTGGTCTTTTAGGAATCATTGTTCTTTATTATTTGATTAAAGACCCTCAAGTTATTTATGGCTTTGGCTTTGGCGCTTCTGCTGTTGCCCTATTTGCTCGAGTGGGTGGAGGGATTTATACAAAGGCAGCTGACGTTGGCGCTGATTTAGTGGGAAAAGTCGAAACTGATATTCCAGAGGATGATCCTAGGAATGCGGCGGTGATAGCCGATAATGTCGGGGATAATGTTGGTGATATTGCCGGAATGGGGGCTGATCTTTTTGAAAGCTATGTTGAATCCATTATTGCCGCGATGGTATTAGGAACCAGTTTATCTTTAAAGTTTTCTTTTGACCCAATTTTAATTCCAATAATGATTGGAGTTATTGGTTTAATCTCGAGTTTATTTGGCATTTTCTGGGTTTTTTCTTCGAAAAAAGCTAATGCCCAAAAAGTTTTTAATGAGGGAACTTATCTTTCTACTATTTTAATGGTTCTTTTAACAGTTTTATTTGATAAATTTATTTTTCATTCTTATTATAAAATTACCTTATCAGTTATTTTGGGTTTAATTTCGGGTATTCTTATAGGTTTTATAAGTCAATATTATACCTCTAGCGATTATCAGCCGACTAAAAAATTAGCTGAATCTTCTCAAGCCGGAGCAGGAACTAATATTATTAATGGTTTGGCTCTAGGCATGAAAAGTGCATTTATTCCAGTTATAGTTGTTGTTTTGGCAATTTTCTTTTCTTATAAGATTTTGGGAATATATGGAATTGCTCTTGCAGGCGTAGGAATGCTTTCTACTCTTGCTTTTTCTCTTTCTATTGATTGCTATGGGCCAGTAGCTGATAATGCTGCTGGGATAGCTCAAATGGCTGAATTAGGAGAAAATATTAGAAAAGAATCAGAAAAACTAGATGCTGTGGGTAATACTACGGCCGCCATTGGGAAAGGTTTTGCGATTGGCTCAGCTGGTTTGACTGCTTTTGCCTTATTAGTTAGTTATCTTCATTTAGCAGGATTATCAGTTTTAAATTTAGCGGATGTGAAAGTATTTTTGGGTGTTTTTATAGGGGCTCTTCTTCCTTTCCTTTTTTCTTCTTTAGCAATGGAAGCAGTTGGAAAATCAGCCTATAAGATAGTTGAAGAGGTCAGGAGACAATTTAGAGAAATAGTTGGCTTAAGAGAAGGAAAAGCAAAAGCAGAATACGGACGATGCGTTAAAATAGTAACAGCGGCTGGTTTGAAAGAAATGGTTTTGCCATCAGCCTTAGCAATTATTTCTCCAATTTTAGTTGGTTTCTTATTAGGAAAAGAATCTTTGGGAGGATTATTGGTTGGTTCTATTTCTTCTGGCTTTCTTTTGGCTTTAATGATGGCTAATTCAGGAGGAGCTTGGGATAATGCTAAAAAATATATTGAGGAAGGTAATTTTGGCGGGAAAAAATCAAATGCTCATAAAGCAGCTGTCATTGGAGATACTGTCGGAGATCCTTTTAAAGATACTGCCGGTCCTTCTTTGAATATTTTGATTAAGCTTATTTCAATAATTGCTATTTTAATTATTGGTCTTCTTTAATTTACTTTCTCCCTTCTAGCGCTTTAATCAAGGTTTCACTATCAGCAAACTCTACCTCTCCTCCAAAGGGAAGACCAGTGGCTAATCGGCTAATTTTAATATTAAGTTTGAGATTTTTTATTAATTTTTCTAAATAATAACTTGTTAAATTCCCTTCAGAGGTAGGGTTTAGGGCTAAAATTATTTCTTTTGGCCGAGGTTTATCTTCTTTTATTCTTTTTAAAAGAGAATCTATTCTTAATTCTTTAATTTTTTCTTTCTCAAAATTTTTTAAAAGCCCCCCTAAAATATGATAGAGGCCCCCATATTTTTTTGTTTTTTCAATTGTTAAAAGGTCTGTTTCTTTTTCGACAACGCAGATAATAAAAGGATTTCTTGTTTTATCTTTACATATTTCGCATAATTTATCCTCTTCATTTTTAGATTGATAAGGAAAATAACATTTCTCGCATAATTTAATATTAGAAAAAAAATCAGAGAAACTTGCTAAAAATTCTTTTTTAAATTTCTCATCTTTCTTTAAAAGATAAAAAGCTAATCTTAAAGATTGACGGGGTCCAAGACCCGGTAAAAGAGAAAGAATTTCAACAACCTTTTTTAAGTTTTTTGGTAAATCCATAAATAAAAATTATTCTTCAAGAGGGGGTTCCATATCATCAAAAGGATAAATTTCTTCTTTTTCTAGATTTCTAAAACTGGCTAACTGATCGTTGAAATATAAAGGCACTATTCCTAAAGGACCATTTCTGTGTTTGGCAATAATAATATCAGCAATATTTTTCTTTTCTGTTTCTGGTTTGTATTTATCTTCTCTGTAAATAAATAAAACAACATCAGCATCTTGTTCAATACTACCAGTTTCTCTTAAATCAGATAATCTGGGAATTGGGGGAGTTCTTTGCTCGACTGCTCGAGAAAGTTGAGAAATTGTTAAAACAGGAATATTTAATTCTCGAGCTAAGCTTTTAAGTCCTCGAGAAATTTCTGAATATTGTTGGACTGTACTTTCTTTTAAAGAAGAAGGAGTAATCAATTGTAAATAATCAATAATTATTAAACCTAATCCTGTTTCTAATTGTAATCTTCTTGCCATTGTTCTAATCTGCATTATGGTGGGAGAGGGCATATCATCAATAAAAATTGGGGCTTCAGCTAATCTTGATAAAGCGTCTTGAATTAAGACAAAATCGTTAATTTCTCCCTCTGTTGAAAGGTGGCCAGTTCTTATTTTCCATAAATCAACTGATGACTCGGCGGCAATTAATCTGTCAACTACTTGATCCTTTGACATTTCTAAAGAAAAAATTCCAACAGGAATTTTTTCTTTGACAGCCACATGGCGAGCTATATCTAAAGCTAAAGAGGTTTTTCCCAAAGAAGGTCTTGCTCCTAAAATAATTAAGTCTGATTTTTGAAGCCCGGCTAAATAATGATCCAATTCTTCAAAACCAGTGGGGATTCCTCGGAGATTGCCTTCTCCTTTATGGAGTTGATCAATTCTTTCAAAAGCCTTGATTAATTCTTCTTTTAAAGAAATAAATTGATGAGTAATTGACGATTGGGAAATAGAGAAAATAATTTGCTCTGCTTTGTCTAATATTTCATTGATATCCTCAGATTCTTGCCAGCCTAATTCAGCGATTTTATAAGAAGCATTAATTAAATCCCTTAAAACTTTCTTTTGACGAACTATTTGGGCATAATGATTGACATGGCAAGAAGAAGGGGTTTTATTAACTAAGCTGGTAAGATAACTAACCCCGCCGACTTCTTCTAATAAATTTAATTCTTTCAAGCGGTTAGAAAGAGAAACGATATCAACGGGAGAATTTTTTTCGTATAAATCTAAAATAGCCTGATAAATATGGCCGTTTGAGGGACTATAAAAATCCTGAGGCGAAAGAATGTCAGCGACTTTTACGATTGCCTCATTATCAATAATTAAGGCGCCTAAAACAGATTCTTCTGCTTCGATGTTTTGAGGAGGAAGTTTTTCTTCTAAATTTTTATTCTTAGCCATTATTAGCTTTTTTTACTTTATTTTTATAATTTTTGGTCCTAAAACAGTATCTTCAATTAAACATCCTTTTTCTTTTATTTTTGCTCTAATCTCATCGGCTTTTTCCCAATGTTTTAATTGACGATATTTTTCTCTTTCTTTTACCATTTTTTGAATTTCTTGGGATATTTTTTCTGGTTTTATTTTATCAAAATTTAATCCCAAGATTTTATCAAAAGCAAATAATATCTTAAGAATCTCAGAGGGACTTAAAAGGTGAACTTTTTCTTTTTTTTCTTTTATTTTATTATAATCTGAAATTAAATTCCAGAGAGTAGCTAAAGCAGAGGGAGTGTTTAAATCATCATTAATTGCTTTTTTAAAATCATTAAAATATTTTTTTAAAGAAAAAGCTTTATTCTTTTTTTCTTTTAAAAAATTTTTCTCCCACAAGAGATTTTTAATAAATTCATATAAATTATCTAAAGCCTTTTGAGCTGATTTTAAAGCTTCAAAAGAAAATTCAAGGGGTTTCCGGTAATGAGTTGTTAAAACTAAATACCGGAAAGCTAACGGAGAAAAACCTTGCTTCATCAAATCCTCTAAAAGAATAACATTGCCTTTTGATTTGGCCATTTTCTCGTCTTTTAAAACCAAAAAGTTGGAATGGAGCCAAAAACGAGAAAAAGTTTTTCCTGTTAAAGCCTCTACTTCGGCAATTTCGTTAGTATGATGAATTGGAATATGATCAATTCCGCCACAATGAATGTCAATTGGTTCGAATTTATTAGTATTAATTTTATTTTTTTTAAAAATTTTTGTTAAAAATTTTAAACTTAAAACAGCACATTCAATATGCCAACCAGGAAATCCTTTTCCCCAATAAGAGTCCCATTCCATTTGTCTTTTTTTATCTTTCGGAGAGAATTTCCATAAAGCAAAATCAGTAATGTTTCTTTTTTCTTCTAAAAATGGCACCCTTGCTCCTGCTTTTAGGCTTTCATTTAATTCTTGAAATGTCTGGCCGGTTAATTTTCCATAATCTTTTAATTTTGAAGTATCAAAATAAACCCCGTCAGAAGTAAGATAGGTGAAACCTTTCTTTTCTAGTTCTTTAATAAAAAGAAGATATTCTTTAATAAATTGAGAGGCTCTTGGTGTATAATCAGGAAATAAAATATTTAATTTTTTTAAAGCAGAAAAAAAGTATTTAGTATAAAAGTTAGAAATTTCGTGAGCGGTTTTATTTTCTTTTTTGGCGGCTTCTTCTATTTTATCTTCTCCTTCGTCTGAATCAGAAAAAAGATGGCCAACATCAGTGATGTTTAAAACATGGATAACCTTATAGCCATTAAAAAGCAGAGTTCTTTTTAAAATATCTTCAAAAATATATGTTTTTAGATTTCCAATATGAACATAAGAATAAACTGTTGGTCCACAAGTATAGAGCCGAATAAATTTATTCTTTAATGGTTTAAAAATTTCTTTTTTCTTAGTTAAAGTATTATAAAGATATATTCTTGACATTGTTTTTATTTTATCATTTTTTTAAAAAAAGAAAAGCTTGATTTTTGGATTAACTGTTGATAAAATTTCAAAAATAAATCAAAGGTATGGGTTTAATAATTTTTCTTATTCTTTTAATCGCTTTCTATTTCATTTTTTTGTATAACAGATTGATAAAACTTAAAATTAGAGTAAAAGAGGCTTGGGCAGACATTGAGGTTCAACTAAAAAGAAGGTGCGATTTGATCCCAAATTTAGTTGAGGCGGTTAAAGGTTATATGACTCATGAAAAAGAGGTTTTTGAAAAAGTAACTGAGTCTCGTTCTAGGATTTTATCAGCTCCTAGCCAAAAAGAAAAACTGGAAGCCGATAATCAGTTATCTCAAACTTTGAAATCATTATTTGCTGTTGTTGAAAATTATCCGGAATTAAAAGCTAACCAAAATTTTTTAGAGCTTCAAAAAGAACTAATAAATACCGAGGATAAAATTCAAGCTGCTCGAAGATTTTACAATGCAGTTGCCAGAGATTATAATATCGCTTTAAATATTTTTCCAAAAAACATTGTGGCTAAAGTATTTGGTTTCAAAGAAGAACCCTTGTTTGAAATTTTAACTGAAGGCGAAAGACAAACTCCAAAAGTGCAATTTTAATTTCTTTAAATTCTAAAAAAATGGCCTTTAGCGCTTATCGCCAAGTTGAGAATAATATTATCAAAAGTTGGCTGTTTATTATAATTTTTGCTTTAACTATTGTTTTTTTAGGCTGGCTTTTTTCCTATCTTTTTGATTTAAAATTTCTCCTTTTTTTGGCAATTATTTTTGCCTTTTTGGAGGGATTTTTAGGTTATTTTTATAGCGACCAAATTATTCTTTCTTCTGTAAAAGCAAAACCTCTTTTAAAAGAAGAAGGGAGAGAGGTTTACAATATAATAGAGAATTTAACTATTGCCTCAGGACTAAAAATGCCAAAAGTTTATTTCTTAGATGATTATTCTATTAATGCTTTTGCTACTGGCAGAAATCCGGAAAAAGGAGTGATTTGCTTAACAAAAGGAGCGATTGAAAAACTAGAAAAAACAGAATTAGAAGGAGTAATAGCTCATGAGTTATCTCATATTAAAAACAACGATATTTTTCTTTTTTCAGTAATAGCTATTATGGCTTCTGCTATTGGTTATTTATCTTATTGGTTTTTAAGAATTAATTATTTTCCGAAAAAAGATGAGAGAGAGGGGAATAATTTATTTTTCTTGATTGGTTTTTTGATTGCTTTGCTGGCTCCTTTATTTATTACTTTGTTAAAACTAGCTATTTCTCGAAAAAGAGAATTTTTAGCTGATGCCTCTGGGGTTTTAATTACCCGTTATCCAAAAGGTTTAATTAATGCTTTAAGAAAAATCGAATTAGAAAATCAAATAACTAAAATTCCTAATCCGGCTTTTTCTCATTTATTTATTAGCGATCCATTTAGAAAAAGGAAAAATTGGTTTTTGAATTTGTGGAGTACTCATCCTCCTATTGAAGAAAGAATAAAAGCTTTAGAAAAAATGGAAACAGATTTGATTTGACAGAAAAAAAATAATTTTGTATGATGTATTTAGCCCATCAGGGCTTTTTTTAAAAAAGAAAAAAATGAAAAATTTATTTTTAAGAATAAGACAGTATTTTAAAGACTCTTTTCTAGAATTAAAAAAAGTTAATTGGCCAAGCAAAAAGGAAACTTTAAGAACAACTTTTTCTGTTATTGTTTTATCTCTTTTTGTAGCTTTATTTTTAGGTTTACTCGATTATATTTTACTGAATGCTTTGCGGTTGATTATTATTAAATAATAATTATGGCTAAACAACAAATTAACCTAGGAAGAAATTGGTATGTCATCCATACCTATTCTGGCTATGAAGAAGCCGTGGCTAAGAGTTTAAGACAGAGAGTGGAAGCCTTAGGCTTTCAAGATAAAATTTTTAATGTTTTAGTTCCCAAAGAGAAAAAAGTAAAAATTAAAAACGGGAAAAGAATGGTTGTTGAAGAAAAAATTTATCCCGGTTATGTTTTTGTTGATATGGTTGTTACAGATGATTCATGGTATATCGTTAGAAATACTCCCATGGTAACCGGTTTTATTGGCAGCGGAACGACCCCTCGGCCCGTGGATCCAAAAGAAATGGAAGAGGTTTTAAGAAGAATCGGCGGAGAAGAGCCAAAATATAAAATTAACTTTAATATTGGCGATTTAGTTAAAATTACTGACGGTCCTTTTAAAGGAAAAGAGGGAAAAATTAGTGAAATCGATGAAGAAAAAGGAAGAGTAAAAGTTTTAGTTTCTTTATTTGGTCGAGATACTCCTGTAGATTTAGATTTTTTGCAGATAGAAAAAATTTAAAAATTTTAGAGTAAAATTTAGAATAAAATTTATGGCAAAAATTGTTAAGGCAAAAATTACTTTACAGATCCCTGGTGGTCAAGCTAATCCTGCTCCACCCGTCGGACCTGCTTTAGGCCAGCATGGTTTAAATATTCAAGAATTTTGTTCTAAATTTAATGAAGCAACAAAAGATAAAATGGGAGAGATTATCCCAGTTGAAATTACCATTTATCAAGATAGAACTTTTGATTTAAAGTTTAAAGAACCTCCTGTTTCTTATCTTTTAAAAAAAGCCGCTGGTATTGAAAAGGGTTCGTCGGATTCTTTAAAACAAAAGGTTGGAAAAGTTACTCGCAAACAGTTAGAAGAAATTGCTCAAAGAAAAATGAAAGATTTAAATACTAATGATTTAGAGTCAGCCATAAAAATGATAAAAGGAACGGCTATAAGTATGGGGATTGAAGTAGAGGAATAATTTTATTTATGGAATACGAACCAGTAATTGGTTTGGAAATTCATGTTGAGCTAAAAACAAGGACAAAAATGTTTTGTTCTTGTTTAAATGACTCAAAGGAGGAAACTCCTAATATCAATATTTGTCCGATTTGTTTAGGTCATCCTGGAACTTTGCCAACAATTAATCAAGAAGCAGTAAGGCTGGTTTTAAAAACTGGTCTGGCTTTAAATTGTCAAATTTTACCTCTTTCTAAATTTGATCGAAAAAATTATTTTTATCCTGATCTCCCCAAAGGCTATCAGATTTCCCAGTATGATGAACCATTATTTTTAGAAGGAGAATTACCTTTATTTTTAGCTGATGAAGAAGAAATTTATAATAAAAAAATTAAAATTAAAAGAATTCACTTAGAGGAAGATACTGGTAAGCTAATTCACTCAGAAGATAAAAAAGCAAGCCTTGTCGACTTTAATCGAGCAGGCGTTCCTTTAATGGAATTGGTTACTTATCCTGTAATTTATTCCTCAAAAGAGGCAAGAATTTTTGCCGAAAGTTTACAACTTTTACTAAAAGAATTGAATATCTCGGAAGCAGAAATGGAAAAAGGTCAAATGCGATGTGAAGTTAATATTAGTTTAAGGAAAAAGGGAGAAGAAAAACTAGGGACAAAAGTAGAAATTAAAAATTTAAATTCCTTTAGAGCAGTAGAGAGAGCGATTGATTTTGAAATTGAAAGACAAAAAGAGATTTTAGAAAAAGGGGAATCAATAATTCAAGAAACACGAGGCTGGGATGATTTAAATGGAATAACTTATTCTCAAAGATTTAAAGAAGAAGCGCAAGATTATCGTTATTTTCCTGAACCAGATCTTCCTCCTTTAAAAGTTTTTGAGTATTTTGATTTCGAAAAAATAAAACAAGAAATAAAAGAATTGCCCTGGCAAAGAAAAGAAAGATTGATGAAAGATTATAATTTAAATTTAGTTTCTGCCAATCTCTTTTTAAGAGAACTAGAAATTTTAGACTTTTACGAAAAAACGATTGAGATTTTAAAAAAAAGGGGGTTAATGGACCAAAAGGTTTTTCAAGTGGCTTTTAATTATTTAACTACTGACCTTTTAGGAATTAGAGAAAAAAATAAAATTCCATTTAATGAACTAAAAATTACCCCTTTTAGTTTTTCTCAGATTATCAATTTAATTATTAATAATAAAATTTCTTCTCGGGTCGCTAAAGATCTGCTTTTAGAAGTTTCTCTTTCTGGCGAAGAACCAGAAAAAATAATTAAAGAAAGAAATCTAGAAAAAATAGAGGACCAAGATATTATTGAAAAGACAGTTGAAGAAGTTATTAAAGAGAATTCAAAAGCAGTTAATGATTTTAAAGAGGGAAAAGAAAATGCTTTCCAATTTTTAATTGGTCAGGCAATGAGAAAATTGAAGGGAGCGGTTGATGTTAAAACTTTGTCTCAAATAATAGTTGAAAAAATTAAAAATCTTTAATTTTTTAACCAATTTTTAACTAACTGATAAGCTTCTTTTTCCGTTTTTATCCAGAAAATATTTTTCATTTTTTTAAACCAAGTCATTTGCCTTTTAGCATATTTTAAAATCTCTTTATATAGAGATTTTTTCATTTCTTTATAAGTAATTTTCTTTTCTAAAAAGCGATTAACCCAACGATATTCCAAGCCAAAGCTTTCTAATTTTGAAGAAGAAACACCTTCTTTTTTAAGTTTTGCGATTTCTTTAATCATTCCCTCTTTAATCCTTTTTTCTAAGCGCTTTTTAATTAATTTTTTCAGTTCTTTTTTTTCTTTTTTGATGCCTAAAATTAAAATATCCATTTTTAATGGTTTTTTTATTAATTTTGGCACTTTCCCTAATTTAAAAGCTATCTCTAAAGCTCTAATAATTCTTCTTTTATTTTTTGGGTTAATCTCTTTTGCCCTTTCTGAATCTATTTCTTTTAATTTTTTAAATAATTCTTCACTTGATAATTGTTCTAATTTTTTTCTTATTTTCCAATCTGGTTTGAGTTTTACAAATTGCCAATTTTCTATTACTGAAGAAATATAAAATCCTGTCCCGCCGCACAATATAGGCAATTTTTTTCTTTTTAAAATATCTTTTATCGCTTTAAGGGCTAATTTTTGATAGTTATAAACAGAGAAATATTGAGTAGGTTTTACAACATCTAAAAGATGGTGACGAATATTTTCACTATAATAAAATTTTGATTTTTTCTTGTCTCTTTCTACTTTCCCTGTTCCTAAATCCATCCCTTTATAAACCTGGCGAGAGTCAGCTGAGATTACTTCTCCATTAAATTTTTTCGCTATTTTAATAGCAAGGTCTGATTTACCAGAAGCTGTTGGTCCTAAAATTACTAAAAGTTTTTTCTTTTTGATTTTTTTCATTTTTTTAACAAAATACTTTTCAGAAAGCTTTTTCGATGAATTTCGCACGGCCCAAATTTTTTTAATAATTTTTTATGCTCTTTTGTCGGATATCCTTTATGGATTTCAAATTTATAAAGAGGATATTTTTTTGATAATTTTTTCATTTTTTCATCTCTTTTGAATTTAGCAATAATTGAAGAAAGAGCAATCACAAAAACTTTGTCATCCCCTTTGACGATTGGTAGTTGCTTTATTTTTAAATTTTTATTTAAAATTCTATTGCCGTCAATTAAAATAATTGTTTTTTTATAATCTCTTTCCAAAAGATTAAATTTTTTGAGGCATCTTTCCATTGCTCGTTTGGTGGCATTTTCAATATTAATTTTATCAATAATTTTTTCTGATACATAATCATAATGAAATTTTAAAATTTTTTCTTTTTTTAAAAAACTAAAAAGTTCTTGCCGAGTAAAAGGACTCAATTTTTTTGAGTCTTTTATTTTTTTAATAAAATTTTTATATTTTTTTAATTTTTTAATATCTTTTTTGGTTAATAAAACACTAGCCGCATAAACTGGCCCAGCTAAAGGGCCTCTTCCTGCTTCATCTAAACCAATGATGTTTTTCCAGCCCTTTTGAAAAAGTTTTTTTTCAAAAAGACAATTCATAGAAATTTTATTGAATTTTTTGATTTAAAATTTTTATGATAAAATTATAAATGTTTTTATTATGTATTTTACCCATTTACATACTCACTCTCATTATTCGTTATTAGATGGAATGGCTCAACCAGAGAAGCTTCTTCAAAAAGCTAAAGAGTTAGGGTTTGATGCTCTGGCTTTAACTGACCATGGCGTTTTATACGGAGCAATAGAATTTTACACAAAAGCCAAAGAAATGGGAATAAAACCAATTATTGGCGTAGAAGTGTATCTAGCTCCTAGAACTTTAACTGATAAAGTGCCAAAAATCGATACTAATGTTTTCCACTTGGTTTTATTGGCAAAAGATTATGAAGGCTATCAAAATCTTTTAAGGATAATAACCATTTCTGAATTAGAAGGTTTTTATTATCGACCACGCATTGATAAGAAAACTTTAAGGGAGCATATTACCGGGTTAATTGCTTTGTCTTCTTGTGCTCAAGGAGAAATTTCTAAATTAATTTTACAAAATAATTACGAAAAAGCGAAAAAAGTTGCTTTAGAATATCAAGAAATTTTTGGAAAAGGAAATTTTTATCTAGAACTTCAACATCATCCTGAAATGGAAGAACAAAGAAAAATCAACGAAGCCTTATTAAAAATTTCAGAAGAAACAAAAATTCCGGCTGTTGTTACCTGTGATGTTCATTATTTAAATAAAGAGGATAAAAGAGCTCATGAAGTGCTTTTGGCTGTTCAAACAAATTCTTCTTTAGAAGAAGATGAAAGATTAACAATGGCGAAATTAGACTTGCACCTTAAAAGCAAAGAGGAAATTTTAGCTGATTTTAAAGATTATCCTCAGTTATTTGAGAATATAAAAAATATCGTTTCTTTATGCAATTTAGAAATTCCCTTAGGCCAAGTAATTTTACCTCATTTTGAGGTTCCAGAGGGCAAAGACTCCTTTGAATATTTAAAAGAGTTAGTTTATAAAAACTTTTTGAATTATTATTCTTTAGACAATGAAGAAGCTAAAAAAAGATTAGAATATGAGTTAGAAATTATTAAAAAAACCGGTTTTTCCGATTATTTTTTGATTATTCATGATATCATTCAATTTGCTAAACAAAAAGGCATTTTGACTAACACTCGAGGATCGGCCGGTGGTTCTTTAGTGGCTTATGTTTTAGGAATTACCTCTGTTGATCCTTTAAAATACAATCTTTACTTTGAAAGATTTTTAAATCCGGAAAGAATTCAACCTCCTGATATTGATTTGGACGTTGCTGATGTAAATCGTCAGGAGCTTATTGAATACTTAACTAATAAATATGGAAAAGACCATGTTGCTCAGATTATTACCTTTGGGATTATGAAAGCAAGATTAGCCGTCAGAGATGTTTGCCGAGCTTTAGGCCACCCTTATTCTTTAGGAGATAAAATTTCAAAGCTTATTCCTCCTCAGTTAACTTTGGAAAAAGCTTTAGAAACAATCGATGATTTAAAGCATCTTTACGAAACTAATGAGAGCGCTCGAGAAATTATAGAAATGGCTAAAAAATTAGAAGGCGTTGCTCGTCATGCTTCTACTCATGCCGCTGGCATAGTTATTTCTCGGGAACCATTAGTTAATTATCTTCCTTTACAAAATTCTTCTCGATCAGAAAAAGAAATTATTACTCAGTATGATATGTATGCCCTAGAAAAACTCGGCCTATTAAAAATTGATATTTTAGGCTTAGCTAATTTAACAATTATTAAAAATACTTTAAGAATAGTGAAAAAAGTTTATAACCAAGAGATTGATCTTGATAAAGTGGGTTATGATGATCCTTTCGTTTATCAATTATTATCAAGAGGAGAAACAATTGGTGTTTTTCAAGTAGAATCCCAAGGGATGAGAAAATATTTAAAAGAATTAAAGCCGACTAAATTTGATGATATTATTGCTATGATTGCTCTTTATCGACCAGGACCAATGGAATTTATTCCTTTATATATTAGAAGAAAAAACGGTTTAGAAAAAATTGAATATTTGCATCCTAAATTAAAACCAATCTTAGAAAGAACCTATGGTATTTGTGTTTACCAAGAGCAACTAATGAAAATTGCTCATGATTTAGCTGGTTTTACTATGGGAGAAGCAGATATTTTAAGAAAAGCAGTTGGAAAAAAAATTAAATCCCTTTTAGAGAATCAAAAAACAAAATTTATCGAAGGATTAATAAAAAATAGAATTGAAAGACAAAAAGCTTTTAAAATTTGGGAATGGATAGAACCTTTTGCTCGTTATGGTTTTAATGCTGCTCATGCGGCTTCTTATGCTCGGATTACTTATCAAACGGCTTATTTAAAAGCCCACTATCCTAATGCTTTTATGGCGGCTTTATTGACTTCTGATTTCGGCAATTTAGATCGGATAGCTTTAGAAATCTCAGAGTGCGAAAGATTAAAAATTAAAGTTTTGCCCCCTTCTGTTAATGAATCATTTGTTGAATTTGGCATTAATAAAGTGACTGGTCATATTCATTTTGGTTTATCTGCTATTAAAAACGTTGGTGTTGGAGTGGCTGAAATTATTCAAACGGAAAGGCAGAAAAATGGACCGTATAAAAACTTAACTGATTTTTTAAAAAGAATGCCAAAACAAGTTTTAAATAAAAAAACTTTAGAAAGTCTTATTAAATCAGGAGCAATGGATTGCTTTGGGTCTAGAGAATTAATGGTTGATCATTTGGAAGAAATATTAAATTGGAATAATAAAAATAATCATAATACTCAAGCCCAAATGTTACTTTTTAAAGAGGAAGAAGATATTTATGAGAAATTAAAGAAAAAATATAGCGAGCCAAAAATTGATAAAAAAAGAAGAATGCTTTGGGAAAAAGAATTCTTAGGCCTTTATATGACCTCTCATCCTTTAGATGATTATAAGAATTTTTTAGGAAAATTAGGGTTGAAGATTAGCGATTTAAATTTAAGATTATTAGGAAAAAAAGTTAAAGTTTTTGGTTTTATTTCAAAAATTCAAATGATTCGCACTAGGATAGGACAAAAAATGATTTTTACCCAAGTTTCTGATTATCATCATTCAATCGAGGTTGTTTTATATCCTTCAGTTCTAGAAAATTATTTGTCAATTCTCGAGGAAGATAAAGTGGTAGTTGTTGAAGGGCGCTTAGAGCAGAAAAATGGTATTTATCAATTAATTGGAGAAAAATTAGAAGAAATTAAAACCCTCGAGGGCTAATTTGACTTGAATGTTTAATTTTTTTATAATTAAATAAATAAAAATCAATTTTAAAATTATGAAAAACAAAAAATTTTCTTTCTTTCTTTCCCTTTCAATTTCAATTTTCTTCCTTTCAATTTTTTTAGGCTTATCTTTTTTTAAGAAAACTAATGCTCAGAATGATTTAATTGGAGAATTTTCTTTTTCTCCGTCAGGTGATGGTTTTCTAATAAAATGGTCTGCCCCGCAGGCTAATTTTTGTTTCCCTGTAGGGGAAATGTGGACTAATAAATTTACTTCTTCTGGCCAGCAAATGGTTTATCCTGATTATCCTAAAACTTATTATCTTTATTGTTTTAATAGTCGTTTAAAAAATTATCAAATAAAAAGCCTTAATATTACAGAAAAAGATTTAAAACCAAAAGTTAAACTAGTAGCGATTCCAAGTAAAGTTAGCGCTTTAGGCGATAATATTTTTTTGATTCTTTATATTCTAAGAAAAGGGGACATTAAATATTGTAGTGCTGTTGATTTTTATAAATATTGGCAAACAAAGGTTGGAGCTCAAGAATTTTTAAAGCTCCAAAAAGTTGATATTGAGAAAAACGGTTTTGCAGCTACTGTCCGTCCAAATGGAACAACGGATTATATTGTTGAATGTTATAATGAAAAAGGAGAGTTAAGAACAAGAGAGATTGCCAGAGTGGAGGAGAATTTTAAAAACTATAAAGAAGGATTAATTCAGGCAACAAGAAGCGGAAATAAAATTAATATTTCTTGGCAAATACCATCTTCTTATGGAGCTAGTTATTGTCTTTTAACTAGAGGAAGTGATATGATAAATACTTATCTTGTGAATCCTTCTGGCTCTTTTTCTTTTGACTTAAAAACCGGTCAAAATGATTTCTTTACCCTAGATTGTTATAACGCTCAAAATTACTTAGTTGTTCAAAGCGATGTCCTTTCAACAAATATCTCCAATAATTCTTCTAGTGCTTCTAAATGTGTTCCTGAGGGAGAGTTTGTTGTCTATGACTCAAGGTTGGGCGATGTTAACATAAAGTGTTGCGAAGGTTTAAAGGAAATAAAGGTTAATGAATACTTTGGCTATTGTTCAAAATAATTTATTAAAAAATAATTTAAAAATATATGAACAAAAATTTTAAAAATCTATTTTTAGCAATTTTCATTTTAGGTTCTTTATTTTCTTTTTCTTTTGTTTTAGCTGTAAGTGGTCGAGATTTAGTTTTAAATGCTATAGTCAATAATCTACCTGGAGCAGGTCAAGTTCTTTCAGGGGTGTTAGATTTAGAAAAGAAATTAAAAAGATCAGAAAGCGTCATAGAAGAACTTCGAAGAGGTATTACTCCTAATCAAGCCCTTAATCTTCTAAGCGAGAGTGTTGGCCTTAGTCCGGAAGCAAAAGAGTTTTTACATTCAATAATAAACCTTGCTCCTCGACCCTCTCAGCCTTCGACTTCTAGTCAAACCCCATCTTCATTAACTCAACCATCAACACCAACTCAACAACTTAGCCCTGGCCAATTAATTCAACAATTTCACCAGTTAGAATATCAAAGCGCTCAACAAACCTCCACTCAACCTTCAACTCAACCATCAACACCAACTCAACAACTTAGCCCTGGCCAATTAATTCAACAATTTCACCAGTTAGAATATCAAAGCGCTCAACAAACCTCCACTCAACCTTCTGCTATTAAGCCCACAACTACTACAAAAATAGATAGTGGGTCGGATAAAGTGCGCAGGTATTATTGTGATCGAACAACTGTCCAATGCCTTTATACTGTAGTTGATAGATCTTCAACTAGAGGTTCAGATTCAGGTTATTATTCTTCTTTAGCTGAATGCCAAGCTAATTGTAAAAAAGCTCCTTATGTTTGCTATCGATATGAATATCGTTATTCGGGAAGTGGATGTAATTATGGATGGCAGTGTGTTCCTTATGCTTCTGATAATCCTTGTAAAAACGAATGTAGCCCTTCAGGAACTCCTTTAACAGGAACTGCTCAGCAGCCTCAACCTCAACCTCAACCTCAATCTCAACCCCAAACTCAACCTCAACAGACAACTCAAACCCCGGCAACCCCTGGAAGTTCTAGTATTACCCAGCAACCATCTTCAGGCTGGACAAGTGATCCTTATACCCAGATTCCTGGTCGTCAATGTATTCGTCAGGAAGGTAATTGCCCTCAAGGAAGTGGTAATTGTTTAAGCTGTCCTAGTGGTTATTTTAGAAAATCGGGGGGATGTAGTTGTCCTTGTGATAGATCTAAACCGTGTTCTTGCTATATAACTTGCTGTTCAAGATAAGGTTATTTTTTTTAGAAAATCTAACAAGGAAGGGAAACCTTCCTTGTTTTTTTTAAAAAAATATTTTAATATTTTAAGATATAAAAATACGATATAAAATAAAAATACAATGAAAAATAAAAAAATAAAAATTGAAACCATTCGCCATTCTTTGGCTCATATAATGGCTTTAGCTATTTTAAGGCTTTATCAGAAGGTTTATTTTGGTATTGGCCCAGCCACAGAAAATGGTTTTTTTTACGATGTTGAGGTTTTCGAAGGTGGTGGAAAGAAAAGAATAAGTTTTAATGATTTAGAAAAAATAGAAGAAGAGATGAAAAAAATTATTAAAGAAGAAATTCCTTTTAAAAAAAGAAAGGTTAAAATCAATGAGGCAAAAAAGATTTTTAAAAAAATAAATCAACCTTATAAATTAGAGATTTTAGATCGTTTAAAAAAAGAAAAAAATTCAGAAGTAATTCTTTATCAATTAGGCGAATTTATTGACCTTTGTCGAGGTCCCCATTTAAAAAACACTAAAGAGGCGCCTTTTTCTTTTAAGCTTATTAAAGTAAGTGGAGCTTATTTTAATTCTGATGAAAATAAGCCAATGCTTGATAGAATCGAAGGATTAGCTTTTAGAACAGAAAAAGAATTAAATGATTATCTTAAATTTTTAGAAGAAGCGAAAAATCGTGATCATAAAATTATAGGGCCTCAATTATTTCTTTTTAATTTTTTTGAAGAAATTGGTCCTGGTTTAGTTGTTTGGCTAGAAAAAGGAGCGCTTTTAAAAAGAATAATTGAAAATTATATTTTAGAAGAGTATTTCAAAAGCGGATATCAATTAGTTTCAAGTCCCCATATTGCTAAGTTTCATCTTTGGGAAATTTCTGGTCATAGCGATTTTTACAAAGAAAATATGTATCCAAGGATGCATTTGAAAGAAATTAACGAAGAAGAAATAGAAGATTACCAATTAAAGCCAATGAACTGTCCTTTTCATATTATGGTTTATAAAAATAAAATTCGAAGCTATAAAGAACTGCCTTTACGATTAACAGAATTAGGGACTGTTTATCGTTATGAGCGCTCTGGCACTTTAAGTGGCTTGACGCGGGTTAGGGGTTTTACCCAAGACGATGCTCATATTTGGTGTCAAAAAGAAAAACTAGAAGAAGAAATAGGAAATGTTTTATCATTGGGGTTAAAAATTTTAAAAAAATTTGGTTTTAAAGATTATGAAATTTGTCTTTCTACTCAACCAGAAAAATACATTGGTTCTCAAAAAATTTGGCAACAAGCTACCCAGGCTTTGAAAAATGCCCTTAAAGGTTTTAACCTTGATTATCAGATTGATAAAGGTGGGGGTGCTTTTTATGGTCCTAAAATTGATATTAAAATTAAAGATGCTCTAGATAGATCTTGGCAATGTTCCACTATCCAAGTTGATTTTAACCTCCCAGAAAAATTTGACCTTTATTTTATTAATAAAAACGGAGAAAAAGAAAGGCCAATTATGATACACCGCGCTCTTTTAGGAAGCCTAGAAAGATTTATTGGTCTTTTAATTGAGCATTATCAAGGAGATTTTCCATTGTGGCTTTCGCCAGTTCAAGTCAGGATTTTGCCTATCAAAGACACGAATAAAGATTACGCTTATAAAATTTTAAAAGAGCTCAAAGAAAAAAATATTAGAGGAGAAATAGATGATTCCTCCGATACTCTTTCTAAAAAGATTAGAAATGCCGAGCTCGAAAAAATTCCTTATTTGATTATTTTGGGTGAAAAAGAAGAAAAAGAAAAGAAGCTTGCGATTAGAAAAAGAAAATTAGGGGATTTGGGTAAAATGAATTTAAATTCTTTTTTAAACTTAATTGAAAAAGAAATATCTAAAAATTAATTATGAAAAAAAAGGAAGAAAATAAAGTTATTAAAACTTTTTTAAAAACTAAAAAGAAAGAAAAAAAAGACAAATATAACCCTTTAAAGATAGAAAAAAAGTGGCAAAAAATTTGGGCAAAAAATAATTATGCCCTTTTCCATGCGCCTGATTTTTGTAAAAAAAAGCATCTTTATATTTTAGATATGTTTCCTTATCCTTCAGGCGAAGGGTTACACGTTGGTCATATTGAAGGTTATACTGCTTCTGATATTTTAACAAGATATTATCGGATGAAAGGCTATGAAGTTTTACATCCAATGGGTTGGGATGCTTTCGGTTTACCAGCAGAAAATTATGCGTTAAAAACAAAGATTCCGCCTCAAAAAATTGTTCCCAAAAATATTAAGCGTTTTAAAAAACAATTACAGTCTTTAGGATTTGCTTATGACTGGCAAAGAGAGATTAATACTACTGACCCTAATTATTACAAATGGACTCAATGGATATTTTTGCAATTATATAAAAAGGGGCTGGCCTATGAAGCAGAAGTACCTGTTAATTGGTGCCCTTCTTGTTTAACAGTTTTAGCGGATGAGGAAGTAAAAGATGGTAAATGTGAAAGATGTCGCGCAGGGGTAAAAAGAAAAAAAATTAGGCAATGGCTTTTAAAAATTACTGCTTATGCAGATCGGCTTTTAGAGGACCTAGATTTAATTGATTGGCCAGAAAGGGTAAAGATAATGCAAAGAAATTGGATAGGTCGTTCAGAAGGAGCAGAAATTGAATTTAAAATAGATGGTTTAAATGAATACTTAAAAGTTTTTACCACAAGACCAGAAACTATTTTTGGAGCCACCTATTTGGTTTTGGCTCCAGAAAATCCTTTAGTTTTAAAAATTACCAAAGATGATAGAAAAGAAATTGTTCAAAGGTATATTGAGGAAGCATTGAATCAATCTGATTTTGAAAGACAATTAAAAATTAAAGAAAAAACAGGAGTTTTCCTTGGAGCTTACGCTATTAATCCTGCTAATCGCGAAAGAATACCCATTTGGATTTCTGATTATGTTTTAATGAGTTATGGAACAGGAGCAATTATGGCTGTTCCTGCTCACGATAGAAGGGATTTTGAATTTGCTAAACAATTTTCCTTGCCAATTAGAGAAGTTATTTCTCCTGATGGAACTTTAAAAGAAAAAATAGAAGAGCCTTACGAGGGAGAAGGAATAATGGTTAATTCTGGCCCATTTAATGGTTTATCATCTCAAGAGGCAAAAGAAAAAATTATTTTCTATGTTGGTGGAAAGAAAGCGGTTTATTATAAACTTCGAGATTGGGTTTTTTCTCGGCAAAGATATTGGGGAGAACCTATCCCTATTATTAAATGCTCCCAATGCGGTAATGTTCCTTTAAGAGAAAAAGACCTTCCTTTGAAATTACCAAAAATCGAAAAATTTCAACCAACCGGAAAAAATGAATCACCTTTGGCTGATCTTTCTTTTTGGGTGAATGTTAAGTGTCCGAAATGTCAATCACCAGCCAAAAGAGAAACAAATACGATGCCTCAATGGGCAGGTTCTTGCTGGTATTATTTAAGATATTTAGATCCTAAGAACAAGAAAAAATTAGTAGATTTTAAAAAACAAAAAGAGTGGTTGCCTGTTAATATTTATATAGGGGGAGTGGAGCACGCCGTTTTACATCTCTTATATGCTCGTTTCTGGCACAAGTTCTTGTATGATTTAAAGATCGTTTCATCAAAAGAGCCTTTTTTGAGATTAGTGAATCAAGGAATAATTTTAGGTGAAGATGGCGAGAAAATGTCAAAATCTCGAGGTAATGTTATTAATCCTGATGAAATTATTAAAAAATATGGAGCTGATACTTTAAGAATGTATGAAATGTTTTTAGGCCCTTTAACTGCCACTAAAAGTTGGAATACTCAAGGAATTAATGGAGTTTATCGATTCTTAAACCGAGTTTGGAATTTAGTAGTTAATGGCTCTGATCGAAAAAAAGAAAAAAGAAAATTATCTAAAGAAGAAAAAAATAAAATTAAAGAAGCTTTAAAAAATTTAGAAATTCTTGAGCAGAGGGTAATTAAAAAAGTAACCGAAGACATAGAAAAATTAAGATTTAATACGGCTATTTCCACTTTAATGGATTATTTGAATAAGCTCGAAGAATTGCCTAAAGAAGCAATTAAAGAAAAAAATCTTAAGACATTAGTCTTGCTTTTATCTCCGTTTGCTCCTCATCTTTCTGAAGAATTAGCCCATACTTATTTAAAAATTAAAAAGCCTATTATTCGGTGTCAGTGGCCTAATTACGAAAAAGAAAAAATAAAAGAAACAAAAACAGTTTATGCTGTCCAAATCAACGGAAAGACTAAAAAAACAATTGAGCTTTTACAAGGCCTCTCTCAAAAAGAAGTGGAAAAAAGAGTATTGCCTTTAATTGAAAAATATTTAAAAAATCAAAAGATTAAGAAAATTATTTTTGTTCAAGATAAAATAATAAACTTTGTTTTTAAATGATTTTCCAAAAACAAAAAAGAATAGTTGTTATTGGTGGGGGAACAGGAGTTTTTAATGTTTTAACTGGACTTAAAAATTATCCTTATCATTTATCAGCCATTGTTTCAATAGCTGATGATGGCGGTTCTTCTGGTATTTTAAGAGAGGAATTTGGAATATTGCCTCCCGGCGATCTCCGGCGAGCTTTAGTTGCTTTATCCTCTTCTTCTTCTATTCTTGCTCAGCTTTTTAATTATCGATTTGAAAATGGAACTTCTTTAAAAGGTCATAGTTTCGGTAATTTATTTATTACAGCCCTTGAGCGAATAACCGGTGATTTTAATCAAGCCATTAAAGAAGCAGGAAAAATATTAGCTATTAAAGGAGAAGTTATTCCTGTTTCTTTAGAAAATACCAGATTAATAGCCCAATTAGAAAACAATGAATATATTGTTGGCGAAACCAATATTGATGTTCCTAAACATAATCCTAATCTTTCAATAAAAAAAATTTTTCTTTCTCCTTCTGTTCGAGCTAACCCTGAAGCTTTAAAAGCAATTAAATTAGCAGATTTAATTATTATCGGTCCTGGTGATTTATATACCAGTATTTTGCCTAATTTTTTAGTTCAAGGAATTAAAGAAGCGGTAAAGAAATCAAAAGCTAAAAAAGTTTATTTTTCTAATCTGATGACTAAATTTGGGGAAACAAATAATTTTACAGCCAAAGATTTTTATGCTATAATTGAAAAATACCTTGGGAAAGGGATAATTGATTATTTTATAGTCAATAGTAAAAAGCCAAAAAAGAAATACCTAGATCTTTATAAAAAAGAAAATTCTTTTTTTGTTCGTTATTCTAAAAAAGAATTATCAAGTTGGAAAAAACCGAAAGTTATTTTTTATCCCTTATTAAAAGAAGGTGTTTTTCTTCGTCATGACCCTAAAAAAATCGCCTCTTTAATCGAGCGTCTTATTTCTTTTTTATAGATTTAAAATAAATGACTAACGAAGAGTTTCATAATTTTTATAATCAAAACATTGACAAAGTTTTTCGATTTCTTTATTTAAGAACCAATTCTTTTGAATCTGCCCAAGATTTAGCCATAGAATCTTTTTTTAAATTTTGGCTTTCTAGCGAAAATGGTCAAAAAATAGAAAATCCCCGAGCCTTTCTTTTTAAAATTGCTAAAAATGTTTTAATTGATTTTTACCGGAAGAAAAAAGACACCCATCTTTCTTTAGATGAATTAAAAGAAAAAGGCTTTGAAATCCCTCAAAATGATTTTTTAAAAGAATTAGAGCAAGACGAAGAAATTAAAAATATTTTAAAAACTCTTCAGGAAATCAAACCAATTTATCGGGAAGTAATTTTGCTTCATTATTTAGAAAACCTTTCTATTAAAGAAATATCTTTTATTTTAAAGAAAAAGGAAAATAATATAAGAGTTCTTCTTCATCGAGCCCTCGAGGCTTTAAAAAACAAGCTTCTTTAAAAAACAAGCTTTTATAAATAACCATTTTAATTTTAGTGTAATATTTTTAAATGTTTTTTCGTCTATATAAGTGATGACCGAAAAAGACATTCTTCAAAAAATCAATAAATTAAAGCAAATTTCTTTATCAAGTTCTCAAAAAGAGGAGGTTTTTCTTTTAATTCAGAAAAAAGTTATTTCCTCAGAAAAAAGGAGATTTCATCTTTTTTCTATTTTCAATAGAAAATATCAACTGGGTTTTGTTTTTGCCTTTTTAATTATTTTTACCTCCTCTACTTTAGTATTAGCTAATAATTCTTTACCTGATAGTCCTTTATATTCTTTGAAAATATTTTATCAAAACGCAAAAATTGCTTTTGCCAAAAAAGAAAATAAAGCCGAGGTTAAAGCCCTTGTTTTAAAAGAAAGATTAAATGACTTAAAAAAAGTTAATTCTTTTAACAATGAAAGAATTTTAAAAATTGCCAATTCTTTAAAAGAGGATTTGAAAACCTTGCCAAATGAGATTACTCAATTAAATAAACAAAAAGAAATTTTAAAAGTTTCTCAGAATGTCAAAAAAACCACTGAAAAGATGAAAGAGATATCAAATAATATTCCTTTAGCTTTGAAAAAGGAAATTAATAATACCTTGGAAGAGACTAATCAAAAAATTTATTCCTTAATTTTAGAAACAGAAGATAAAATCAATAACTGCCCTAGTTATCTTTCAAAAAATTTAGAAGACTTAAGGGTTTATTTTGAAAACTCCGAATACGTAAAAAACTATAATCCTAAAGAAATTTTAGAGGTAAAAAATACTTTAAACGAAATAGATTCTTTGATGAAAGCTGGCGATTGTTTAGGTGCCCTTGAAAAGATAGAAAGTTTAAATCAAATTAAGTTAATCCACTCTCTGAGGGTTTTAAATGAAAGTTCGGTCGATAGTTCTCCTTCAGAGAGCTTGGATCAAAAATAAAGGATTGCTTATTAAGAGGTCGATGCAATCCTTAAAAGGTCAAAAATTAAATAATTTAATTAAACCATGGGAAAGAAATTAACTACTTCTTTATTAGCCGGAGTTTTTGCCCTTTCAATGGTAGTTTCTCCGGTTTTTGGTCAGTCTGTTGAGGAGCTTCAGGCGCAAATTCAACAATTATTAGCTATTATTTCCCAGCTCCAGCAACAGATTGCCACTTTACAAGGTGGTCAAGGAACAACTGGAACCTATTGCTTCAATACAGACCTTTATCAAGGTTTAACCTCAAATGATGTTAGAAACCTGCAGATTGTTTTAAGAGTTACTCCAACGACTGGTTATTTTGGTTCAATCACCAACTCCGCTGTTAAAAGATTCCAAGCTCAATACGGAATCCCTCAGACGGGTTATGTTGGGCCATTAACCAGAGCTAAATTGAATGAACTCTATTGTACTCCTGTTACTCCAACCACTACTACTACTCTTCCTGGAGGAACTACTACCACCACAACTGTTGTGGCGCCTTCATACGGTACTTTAGAAGTTTCCTCATACCCAGTTTCTAATCCCCAGACCACTTTATATGGTGGTCAGGAATACGAGTTATTGGCTGCTAAATTTAAGGCAGTTGGTTCTGATATTACCTTGAAAAAAGTTGCTTTAAGAGTTGTTCATAGTTCTAATGATGCTTTTCCTTGGCAAGCCTTTACCACTTTAGCCTTATATGATGGTTCTACTAAATTAGCTGAGATTGCTTTAAATTCCTCCAATGCCATTGAAAATACCTTTGCTCAGGATTATACCTTTAATATTTCTGGATTAAATTTTGTTATTCCCAATAACTCTTCCAAAGTCTTAACTGTTAAAGGAACAACAGTTGTTAATCCAGTATCAAATGCTATTAGTCATAACTGGACAGTTACTCTTAGAACTGATCAATTAGTTTTCTCTGATACCGCTGGGGTAACTTATTCTGTTGCAAGCGGCCCAACTAGTATTAATTCTCAAGTTCTTAATTTGCAATCTACTCAAACCGCAACAGCAACAGTGACTTTAGCTGTTGATAATCCAAAGGCTCAAAATGTTATTGTTTCTGATTCTTCTCCTAGCCGAGTAGAAGTAATGAAATTCAATGTTGAAGTGAAAAATCTTAATGCTACCTTTAACAGCGGTTCAGTAACTGTTAGGGTTGCTAACGCTACTGATCAGTCGCTTATTACTGGTGTTGAGTTATGGGATGGAGGCACCTTATTAGCTCATTCTGCTCCTTCCTGGGCTAATTCTTCTGCAATGACAAGTTTAATTACCTGGTCTAACTTCAGCTTGCCCATTGCTGCTGGTACCACTAAGACTTTAAGTGTTAAATTAGTGTTAGCCCAAGTAGCTTCTACCTTCTCAAATGATGGTACTAAAAATGTAGATATTTCAGCTGGTCCATCCTTAAGTGGTGTTGATACCAATAGCAATGTGGTCTCTGCTAATGGTTCTCTTTTAACTAGCGAAAAATTCTATCCTTTCTTAAAGGCGCCAGTTTTTGCCTTAAGTTCTGCTACCTTGACTGCTTCTGGTTCTAATACTTCGAAGGTTAGTGATCTGGGAACTGCAAAAATAGTCTTTACTGTTACTGCTAATGGTGGAGATATCTATATTCCTACTTCTGGCAACACTGCAATCACAATTACTGGTAAAATAAATAATGGTTCGCCCATTGCGACTACGAATAGGGCTTGGATCTGCACTAATGCTACTGAGAATAGTACTACTAATTTCTGGAGAATTGTTTCTGGTAACACTGCTACTTGTGAATATAATGGGGTCTTTACTACTACTGCTGCTGGTTATTACTATGTCAATATTTCCTCGATAAAGTGGAGTACTTCTACTGATGCTTCTACAGGAGTAGTCGATCAAATCTGGGGAATTGATACTTTAAAGACTGGTCAGACTTACCTTAGTGGTAACTAACCTTTCCTTGCGGGTTACTAAAAAACCAGCCTTTCGGCTGGTTTTTTAGTTTTATTTAATTTTTTATTATAATTATCTAAATTATCGACTTCGCAAGTCGATATATCGACTTGCGAAGTCGATAGAGTGAATTTTTCTTGATTTTTTATCAAAATTGTGATAATGCTAGATAATGCTGAAAAAGCAAACTTTTAGACCGTTTTTGGATTAATAAAAGATAAAGTGAAAAATATGAAGGAAACAGCGGGAAAGATATTATGGGAGAAGGAATATATCATGTTCTAAATAGAGGAGTGGATCAAAGAGAAATATTTTTAGAAGAAAAGGATTATTTAAGGTTTATTCATGACTTATTTGTATTTAATGATGTAAATCCTACTTTTAATAATTTTTATAATTTTTCTCGAAAGGGCAAAGATAAAGAGATTGACTATAAGCAAAGAAAAAGGCAACCCTTGGTAGAAATATTAGCTTTTTGCTTAATGCCTAATCATTATCATCTACTTCTTATCCCCTTAGTTGAAGATGGAATATTTAAATTTGTTAAAAAACTTGATATCGGTTATGCAAAATATTTTAATCAAAAATATAATAGGAAAGGGGCTCTTTTTGAGGGAAGGTATAAATCTATTTTAATAAAAGAAGAAGCTCATTTTCTTTATTTGCCTTATTATATTCATTTTAATCCTTTGGATTTAAAATTTCCGGAATGGCGCCAAGGTAAAATTAAAAATAGTCAAAAAGCTATGAAATTTTTAGAAAATTATCGTTGGTCCAGTTTTTTAGATTATATAGGGGAGAGAAATTTTCCTTCTATTACTCAAAGAGATTTTCTTTTAAAAATTTTTAACAGCCCTTTTTCTTATAAAAAAGACGTTATTAATTGGTTAAAGGAAATGGAAAAAGAGCAAAAAGTAAAAAGAACTTCCTTTATTAAAATTTTTAAAAATATAAAAACATTTCTTTTAGAATAAAATTATCGACTTGCGAAGTCGATAAGCGATAATATCCAATCTATCGACTTCGCAAGTCGATAGATTGGATAGATCAGTTTAGATTAGATATTTTGTTATTTTTGTGATAATATTTTTATAAATTGAATATGAAAAAGAAATTGATTTCAATTTTTTTAATTATTTTTTCTTTGGTTTTAAAAGTTCAAGCGGCTTCTTTTGAGCGCTCTTTTTATACTGAGCCAAAATACGATGAAAATGGTTTATCAATAATTGAAACTCAATTAATCAAAACAACTAATAAATTTTATATTTATGCTCAAAAAGATTGGTATCAAAAATTAGAACCGATTCAGAAACAAGAATTAGACAACAAATTAAACGAAATCACTAACATTTTTGAATATCAATTTTATCCAAAAATTACCTCTTTATTAACTACTGAAGAAATTCCAGGAGTGGATAATGATCCTCGTTTAATTGTAGTTTTAGAAAAAATAAGAAAGGAAGCCGGCGGATATACTAGATCAATTGATAGTTTACCAAAATCAATGGTTTATAATTCCAATGAAGGCCAGATAATTTTTTTAAATGCCGAGGCAGTGTTAAAAAATTCTTCTTCTGTTTCTTTGTATTATCTCGCCCATGAATTTACTCATTTAATCACTTTAAAAGTGAAACCAAAAATTGAAGTTTGGTTAGCCGAACTTTTATCTGAGTTCTCTGCCACTTTATTAAATAATGATTTTTCTTCTTCTTTAACCAAAAAAAGAGCCCTACAATTTTTCCCAATAAATAATTTAAATTTTAATCTTTGGCAGGAAAAAGGGAGTGACTATGGTCGAGTTTATTTAATGGCTTTATATTTAAAAGAACAATTTTCTGAAGAAATTTTTAAAGATATTTTATTTAGTTCAAAAGATAATATTTTAGCTTTAGAAGAAGCCCTTAAAAAAAGAGGGGTAGATATTGACGATTTTTTCTTAAACTTTTTAATTGCTAATATTTTAAACGATTGTTCAGTTGATAAAAAATATTGTTATCAAGACGAGAATTTAAAAGATTTTACCACTTTAACTAATTCATACTATTTGCCTTTAACTGGAGAAAGTACAATGGCTATGACTGATTCTATTTTGAAGTGGGAAGGTAAGTGGCAGAAAATTCAAGGTGGAAATAATATTTTAAAATTAAAATTTACTTTGCCAGAAGAATTAAAAATAAAAAAAATCCCTTATATTTTAATTGATACTAATGAGAAAAAATATGTAAATTTTATAGATTTTAGTAATTCTAATATTCAAGAAATTACTTTAGTTGATTTTGGCTCAAAATATCAATCTTTAATTTTTATCCCTTATTTAGGAAAAGATGCTTTAGAAGGCAGAGTTTATTATTATAGTTGGGAGGCGAAAACAATGCCTAAAAATTCTTCAAATGAGGAACAAATAAAACAAGAACTTTTAAATCAAATTAATGTTTTAAAAAGGAAAATAGCTTTGCTTCAACAACAGTTGTCTTATCTTTTAACTAAAAAACAATCTCCTTATTGTTCAACTTTTAGTAGAGATTTATCCTATGGAATGATCTCTGAAGAGGTAAAATGTCTTCAGATTTTTTTGAAAAATTTAGGGCCTGAAATTTATCCCGAAGGTTTAGTAACTGGTTATTTCGGCCCCTTAACCTTAAAAGCTGTTCAAAGATATCAGAAACAAAAAGGAATTATTGCCACTGGTTATTTTGGGCCATTAACTCGATTAATGGCTAATCAAGAATTATTAAAATAAATTAATTAATTTATGAAGGAAAAGTTGTTTCTAATTTCTTCTTTATCCTTAAAAAAATGGCTTTATTTTTTAAATATTATTTTGTTATTTACTCCTTTTTTATTCTGCCCTTATCTTTATTTTCCTTTTATCACTTTAGAGCACTCTGTTTTTCGTTTGATTATTAACCTTTCTCTTGTGTTAGTTTTTTATTTATTTTTTAAAGAAAAATATAGTTTGGAAGTTTTTCGGATTCCTTTGATTAAAGCAGTTTTAGGTTTTCTTTTTATCGCTTATTTATCTTCTTTTTTGGGTTTAAATTTTTCTAATAGTTTTTTTTCTTCAACTGAAAGACTAGAGGGGCTTTTTGGATTAACTTATTTTATCTTATTCTTTTTAATTCTTTCTTTTGTTTTTTCTAAGAAGGAGATAGAAGACCTTTTAAAAATTGAGACTTTTATTGCTCTAGTTTTTTCTTTAATAGCTTTAATTTTATATTATTCTCCTTTCGTTCCTTCAGGGCCTTTAAAAACCGATCGGTTGATTGGTTTAACAGGGAATCCTTCTTATTTTGGTGTTTATCTTTTGTTTAACGCTTTTTTTGCTTTGTATTTTTATTTTAAAGATTATCTTTTAACAAAAAAATTATATAATTTTTGGTTATTAATTTCTCTTTTCTTTTTTGTTTTAATTTTTATTAATGCTACTCGCGCTGTTTTTGTTGGCTTAATTTTTGCTCTTTTTGTCATTACTTTCCTTTTGCTTTTTAGAAAAGAAAAAGAAGTTCAAGTTTTTAGAAAAGTTATTTCTCTTTTTACTTTGATTATAATTGTTTTAATAGCCACTTTTTTCCTTTTAAAAAATTCTTCTTTTATTCAAGAAAAAATTTTTCTTAAAAGATTAACAACTTTTAATTTAAAAGACCCAGCTACTGCCTCAAGAATTCTTTCTTATCAGATTGCTTTAAGAATTTTTTTGAAAAATCCGATTTTAGGTTGGGGATTAGATAGTTATCGTTATCTTTATTCCAAAAACTTTGATCCTAAAATGGCAAAAATTCTTCCTGATTTTATGTTTGACAGAGTTCATAATAAATATTTGGAATTATTAATTGACACAGGAATTATTGGCTTTTTCTTTTACTTTGTAATTATTTATTACATTTTTAAATCATTGAAAACTTTATCTAAAGATTCTTTTCTTTTAATTTTGCCTTTTTACGGTCTTTTTATTGCTTATTTTATTCAGAACTTTTTTATTTTTGATTTTTTAGAAAGTTATTTGCCTTTTTATCTATCTTTGGCTTTTTTGGTTAGTTGCTTAAAAGAAGAAACAAAAGAAAGGATAAATCTCAATAATAATTTAAAAAAAGAAAAAAAAGAAAAGCAGGATTTTTCCGGTAATTTATTGAAATATTTGCTTTTTCTTTTGGTTTTTTGTTATGCTCTTTACAACTCAATTAAATGGATTATTTTACCCTTAAAACAATATTATTATTTAATTGATATTAAGCGAGAATTTATTTTAGACAAAAAAGAAGTTGCTTTTCAAAAAATAAAACTTCTTTTTTACTATCAAACGCCTTATCAAGTTGATGTTTTTACTGGTTTTAAAAGAAGCTATGATGAATATAAATTCAAGTTAACAGAAAAAGAAAGGAAAGATCTTTTAGAATTTCTTACTAAAAAAGGAAGGGAAATTTTTAAGAAAAAGAATTACGATTACGCTTTTTTAACTGCCTATACTGATTATTTAATAGAGTTTGTTGAATTAAATCCCTCTAAAAAAGAAGATTTAGAAGAAGTTTTGAAAGAATTAACAAAATATCCTGTTCCTTATACAAATCTTATTTTGGCAAAATATTATCTAGTGATAGAGAAAGATTTAGAAAGCGGAAAAAAAGAATTAGAAAAAGTAGTTAGTCAAACAAACTTTTTGCCTCAAGCTTATCATCAATTATTCTTATTAGAGTATAATTTAAACAATATTGATAAAGCTAATGAATATTTAAAAAAGGCTATTCAACTAGGTTTTCTTCCAAATGATAAAAATTTAATAAAATATTCGGCTAATTTATTTGTTAAAGATAAAGATTATGAAACTATTTTAAAAATTTATTTAAACGGGATTAGGCTTTATCCCAAAGAGACAGAATTTTATGTTAGAGTAGCGGCTGCTTATGGTAAATTAAAAAATAAGGAAAAAGCTATTTATTATGCTGAAAAAGTCAAAGAATTAGACCCTTCTTTAAAACAAGCTGCTGATGAATTTATTGACTTGATTAAAAATGAACAATGGGATAAAATTCCTGATTAAGCAAGTTTATTTTTTGTTTTTTATGAATGACGATTTAAATAATTCTAAAAATTTAAAAGAAAACTTTTTCCAAGAAATCTCTTTAAAAGAAGAAGAGATATTATCTTTTTGGGAAAAGAATAATATTTTTGAAAAAAGTTTAAAACAAAGAGAGGGGAAAAAAGAGTTTATTTTTTTTGAAGGGCCACCTACAGCCAATGGCCGGCCAGGATTGCACCATGTTTTAGCGAGAGCTTATAAAGATTTGGTTTTAAGATATAAAACAATGAGAGGATATTATGTTTTAAGAAGAGCTGGTTGGGATACCCATGGTTTACCTGTTGAAATCGAAGTAGAAAAAGAATTAGGATTAACAAATAAAAATGAGATAGAAAAATATGGAATCGAAAAATTCAATCAAAAAGCCAAAGAATCTATTTGGCGTTATAAAAAAGAATGGGATCTTTTAACCAAAAGAATGGGTTATTGGTTAGATTTAGAGAATCCTTATATTACTTGTGATAATAACTATATTGAAACAATTTTCTGGCTAATTAAAAGAATTTATGAAAAAGGCTTAATTTATAAAGATTATAAAGTTGTCCCTTATTGTCCTCGCTGTGGAACACCGTTGTCTTCCCATGAACTATCTTTGGGTTATAAAACAGTTGAAGACCCTTCAATTTATATTAAATTTGAAATTTCTTCTTTTAAAAACAAAAAATTAAAAGAAATCAAAGAAAAATATCAAAAACCAATTTACCTATTAGTTTGGACAACTACTCCTTGGACTTTGCCTGCTAATACAGCGATTGCTGTTGATAAAAATTTAGAATATCAAGTTTATTTAAATGATAACGAAATTTTAATTTCTTATCAGTTAGAGGGCTTTCAAAAACTAGATTCTCTTAAAGGGGAGGAATTAATTGGAGAAACCTATCTCCCTTTATATCCTTTTGAAAAAATTGAAAAAGACAAAAAAATTTATCAAGTAATTGCAGGAGATTTTATTGTAACTGATGAGGGGACTGGTTTAGTTCATATTGCTCCAGCCTTTGGAGAAGAGGATTTAGTTTCAGGTAAAAAAGAAAACCTTCCTGTTTTATTAAATATAGATGAAAACGGATTGTTTACTGGTGAACCAGAAATTTTAAAAGATTATAAAGGTTATTTTTTCAAAGATTTAGATCCTATTATTTTTGAAGATTTAAAAAAGAGAAATCTTCTTTTAAAAGGAGATTTAAAAGGAACGATTCATGAATATCCTTTTTGTTGGCGTTGTCATTCGCCTTTGATTTATTATTCAAAAAAGGCTTGGTTTATTAAAATGAGTGCCTTAAAAGAAAAAATTATTCAAAATAATCAAGAAATTAATTGGGTGCCAGATCATATTAAGAACGGGAGATTTGGTCAATGGTTAAATGATTTAAAAGATTGGGCTATTTCTCGCAATCGATACTGGGGTACTCCTTTAAATATTTGGTGTTGTCAAAATTGTGATCATTTTGAAGTAATTGGTTCCATTAAAGAAATAAAAGAAAAAGGAGGGGATTTAGAATTATTGAAAAATGAAAAAGGAGAAATAGATCTTCATCGACCTTATATTGATAAAATAAAAATAGTTTGTCCGAAATGTAAAGCGGAAATGAAAAGGGAAGAGGAGGTTTTGGATTGCTGGTTTGATTCTGGAGCCATGCCTTATGCATCTTGGCATTGGCCATTTGATCAATTTGAAGAAAAAGAATTTTCTTTGCCAGAAAAAGAATTAATTAAAAAAATTCCTTTTCCAGCTGATTTTATTTGTGAAGGAATTGATCAAACGAGAGGTTGGTTTTATACTCTTTTAGCTATTTCTACTCTTTTAAATTTAGGTCCTGCTTATAAAAATGTCATTGTTGTTGGTTTAGTTTTAGACGAAAAAGGGGAGAAAATGTCTAAATCCAAAGGCAATGTTATTGAACCAATGGATTTATTTAAAAAGTACGGAGCTGATACAGTCAGATGGTACTTATATGCTATTAATCCCTCGGCCGAAAATAAAAAAGTTAAAATTAACGACTTTTTGGTTTATCAAAGGAGAATCCTTAATACTTTTTATAATATTTTAACTTTTTATGATTTTTATGCTTTTAAAGAAGAAAGAGATCTTCAAAAAGAAAAACTATCTCTCTTAGACTTATGGCTCCTTGCTTATTTAGAAAAAAGCAAAAAAGAAATTACGAATTTCTTAGATAACTATAACGTTAATGAAGCAACAAAAATACTTGATGATTTAATTGATAATATCAGTCGCTGGTATATAAGAAGAAAGAGAGTTATCTTTCAAAAAAAAGAAGATAAAGAAAAATGGGAAAGTTCTTCTCTTGTTTTAAGAAAAGCGATTTTTGAAACAACCATTCTTTTAGCTCCTTTTTGTCCCTTTTTTTCTGAGTATGTTTATCAAAAAATTAAAGGGAAAAAAGGAAAAGAAAGCGTTCATTTAGAAATTTGGCCTCAAGAAGAAGAATATCTTGATTTTGAAATAATTAAAAAAATGGAAGAAGTAAAAAGATTATCAAGTTTAGCTTTATCTTTAAGACAAAAATATAAAATTAAACTTCGTCAACCCTTAAAAGCCTTAATATTAAAAGAAAAAGTTTTAGAAGATGAATATTTAGAAATTTTAAAAGAAGAAGCCAACGTAAAAGAAATAAAAATAAATAATTCTCTTTTAGAAGAAATTAATCTAGAAACTGAAATTGATGAATCCTTAAAAGAAGAAGGATTATTAAAAGAAATTAAAAGAAGAATCCAGCTCTTCCGACAAGAAAAAAAGCTTCAGCCCCAAGATAAAATTATTATAGGAATTGTCGCCGATCCTTATTTAAAAGAACTTATAGAGAAAAATAAAGATTTCTTTAAAAAAGAAATATTAACAGAGGAAATAATTTTCGATGAGAATGTTTCAGAAACAGTTAAAGATTTTAAAATTGATTCTTATTCAATTAAAATTAGTCTTAAAAAAATAGAGTGAAAGAAAAGAATTTTATCTCGCCAGCTAAAATATTTAGAAAAAGCGGGTTATCTTTTTTATTTGGTTTTTTCTTGGCTTTATTTTTTAAAAATTATTTTAATTTTATTCCTATACCTTTTTCTTTAATTTTTGGGAGTTTATTCTTTATTTTATGTTTTAGTTTGTTTGATTTGTGTTCTTTTAAAAAATACAGTTTTCTTCTTTTTATCTTTTTTCTTTTTGGTTTTTTAAGACCATTTTTAAATTTTTCTTTAACTTTACCTTTTTATCCTTTGTTGCTTGATTTTTCTTTAAAAATTAAAAATTTTCTAGAGGAAAAATTAAGCATCTTTTTTAATTCTTTTCAGAAAGAATTTTTAATGAGTTTATTTTTTGGAGCTAGAAATCATCTTTCTTACCCTTTAAAAGAAAAAATACAAAAAGTTGGTTTATCTCATATTGTGGCAGTTTCTGGTTTTCATTTATCTTTTTTAAATAAGGGTTTGTCCTTTCTTTTTTATGAACTATTTGCTTTAAATAAATATTTGAATTTCTTTTTAATTATAATTTTTGATTTTCTTTTTGCTTTATGCTCCAATTTTTCTCCCTCAGTAATTCGTTCTTTTTCTATGGCTTTTTTGGTTCTTTTAGCCTCTTTAAATTATCGTTTTTATTATCCAACAAATGCTTTAATTTTCACTCTTTGCTTGATGATCTTTTTAAATCCCGAGATATTTTTTGATATTGGCTTTCAACTTTCTTTTTTGGCTACCTTCAGTCTTTTATATTTTTATCCTCTTTTAGAGAAATTAGTAATTTTAAAAGACAAAGATAATAGTCTCTTATGGGAAGGTGACTCAAATTTTTTTAAAAATTTATTTCAAAAATTTAAAAATTCTTTTTTTCAAATTTTTCTATTAAATTTTTCAGCTTTAATTTTTACTGCCCCTTTGGTTCTTTATTATTTTTCTAGTTTTTCTTTTCTTTCTCCAGTCACTAATATGTTAATTTTACCAATTATTCCTTTGATTATGGGTTTATCTGTTTTCTTTTTTATTTTTTCTCCCTTTTCTTTTTATTTTAGTTTATTTTTTTCTAGTTTTTTAAAAATCTTAATTAATTACTGTTTCTGGGTGATCGATTTTTTCTCAAAAATTAATTGGGCGAATTTTTCTTTTCCTTCAAATCTGAGATTTTTCTTTCTTTGTCTTTATCCTCTTCTTTTTTTATCCTTTTATTTTTTTAAAAAAAAGATAAAATAAAATTAATTTTTAAGGAAAATGAGGTCTTCTTTTTTAAAGAAAAATTTTTCAATAATTCTAAAAATTGCTTTAGTTCTTTTAATTTTTAACTTATTTAACTGGTTATTGATTTTCTTTTTTCTAAAGCAGGATTTAGCAAAAATTAATTTTTTAAACGTTGGGCAAGGGGATAGCGAATTAATTAATACTCCAATAGCTAATATTTTAATTGATGCTGGTCCCAGTAAAAAAGTTTTAGAAGAACTTAAGAAAGTAATGCCTTTTTATGACAATTATTTGGATATAGTCATTATTTCTCATCCTAATATTGATCATTTTCTTGGTCTTTTTGATATTTTAAAAACCTATAAAGTAAGGGCAGTAATTTTAAGCAATATTTCTTATCCTTTAAAGGATTATCAAAATTTAATTAAAGAACTACAAGAAAGAAATATTCCCTTAATTAAAGGAATCAAAGGAACAACAATTAATTTAGGGGAGGATCAAAAAATTACTATTCTTTCGCCTGAAAAATTAAATTCTTCTTTAGTTAATCAAGATTCAATAATTTGTTCTTACGCTAATAAAATATCGGAGGTATTATTTTTAGGAGATAGTGATTCTAAGAAAGAGAAAGAAATTTTAAAATACCTTGATGGCTCTAAATATTTATATCGAATTTTAAAAGTTGCTCATCATGGCTCAAAAAATGCTACAAGTGAAGATTTATTAAAAAAATTTCAACCTAATTTTGCTATTATTGAAGTCGGAAAAAACAATTATTCTCATCCTCACCCTTCTGTTTTAGAAAGATTAGAAAAATTTAAAATAAAGGTTTTCCGAACAGATTTAGATGGTTTAATTCAATTTTCTTTTGATAAAAATTATAATTTTTGGTATAAAATTATAAAATAAAAAAATATGATTAGTTATCAAGATTTTGAAAAAATAGAGTTAAGGGTTGGGAAAATTATTTCAGCAGAAAAAATTGAAAATTCAGAGAAATTAATAAAATTAAAAGTCGATTTTAAAGATGAAACAAGACAAATAGTAGCTGGCATTGGAAAATCTTATCAACCAGAAGAGCTAGTTAATAAATTAGTCGTTGTTGTTTATAATTTAGAACCAAAAGAAATTTTTGGTTATCAAAGCCAGGGAATGTTATTAGCTGCCTCTGATGGAAGTAATGTAGTTTTAATTAGCCCAGAAAAAGAAATTTCTTTAGGAACCAAAGTGAAATAATTATTAGTTTATTCGCCAGTTTATTCGTCTTTATTTTTGAATTTTTTAAGATTTCTATTTAAATTTTCTATTTTTTCTAAGGTTTTTTGTTCTATTTCTATTTTTTGGCGAAAAATTTCTTTTGTTTCTTTTTCTATTAAAGTAATAAAAAAGTGGAAAAACATTTTTTCGCATTCTGTTTGTTTTTCTAGGTCTGGTTCAAAATTAAGAAGGCATTTTTCTAAATATTGGGGAGGAAGAGCAAGATAAAAGATAGGAAGATTTGAAATCTTTTTTAAAAAAACTTGATTATTTTTTATTTCTAAACCATATTTTAATTCAACGCCTTTTTGATTTTTCTTTAAAATTTTTTCTTTCTTTTCTTTAAATTTTTCTCCGTTAATATCTTCTACTTCGTCAAGAGCGCAAATTACTTCGCCAGTTTTTTTATCGCAGATAACATTATCAACTTTATTAAAAATATCATCATATAAGCTAGCTCTTAAAATACAATATCTTTCTTTTAGAAACTTATTTAAAACAGCAGTTTTAACCATTTCTAATTGCTCTCCCTCTTTTTTTCTTCTTTTTTCTTCAATTTTTATTTCGTTTTCTTCTTGAAACCATTCTTTTTCTTTTTTTAACACTTCTTCTTTGTCTTTTTTAATTTCTGTTTGGGAGTAAATGCCTATAAATTTTTCCGAATCAATTCGACAGTTTTCTTTAACTGGTAAATTTTCTTTCTTGAAGTTTTCGCTTAATAATTTTAAAAAATCGTTGAGCTGTTCTAGCTTTTTTTCTTTTTGATTTTTTTCTTGTCCTTTTTCAGGCAAAGAAAAATTGATTTTCTCCATCATTTTTTAAATTTATATAGGAAAAGTCCAGAAAAGTCAATCTTTAATTTGACTTTTAAAAATGATATAATAAAATTAAATTATGAATCCATTGTTTAAAAAGAGAAAATCTGTAAGAAATTTTCTTGAGGAAGAAATTGAAAAAGAAAAATTAGAAGAAATTTTAAAAGTCATTGAATCATCACCTTCCGCTGGTAATTTAAAAGCAAGGGAAGTTTTAATTGTTAAAGAAAAAGATTTAAGGCAAGAATTAGCAAAAGCCTCTTTTAATCAGAGTTTTGTTAGTCAGGCACCAGTGGTTTTAATTTTCTTTGCTCTTCCAGAAAAATCAAAACAAGTTTATGGAGAAAGAGGAGAAAACCTTTATGCTTTACAAGATGCAACCATTAGTTGTGCTTATGCTTGGCTGGAGGCGGTTAATATGGGATTAGGAGCTTGTTGGGTTGGGGCTTTTGACGAAAAAAAGATAAAAGAAATTTTAAAAGTTCCTGAAGATTGGCGACCGGTAGCTTTACTCACCCTTGGTTATCCAGCAGAATAAAATAAAAGGTCGAAAAATAAAAAATCAAATAAAATAAAAAACAAAGAAATTATAAAAATGGGCAAAAATAATCAAAAACAAAAAGTTTTTGGCCAAGAACTGATTATGGATTTATATGACTGTAACGGCGAAACTATTAGATCTAAAAAGAAAATCCTAGAATATATTGATAAAATCTGCGAAGTGATTAATGTTAAAAAATATAAAAAAGCAATTGTCGAGAGATTTGCTCTTCATTTAGATTATGCTGCTGGATACTCTTTTGTTCAATTAATAGAGTCAAGTTTAGTTTCTGGCCATTTTTCCGAACTTTGGAATAGAGCCTATATTAATTTATTTTCTTGTAAACCCTTTAATGCCGAAAAAGCTATAGAATTTACCAAAAAATTTTTTGAGGCAAAAAAATTTAAAAAAAGAGTTTTAATAAGATAAAGGGCTTGGTCGAGCCCTTTTTTATTTTAAAATTTAAAAAATAAAAAAATAAAAAATCAAATATGACTAAGCGGGCTTCTATTATCGGGGTGGGGGCAACTAAATTCGGGAATATATTAGAGACTCCTGAATTAAAAGATAAGACCTTTCAAGAGATGGTAGCCGAGGCTGCTTTTGAGGCAATGGATGACGCCGGAATTTCTCCAGATGAAATAGATGCTTTTATCGTTGGTAATATGCTTTCTCACACCTCTCAAATTTATTCTCACTCAACTTTGTTAGCTGATTGGTTGGGTTTAAGATTTAAAGGGGGATTTCATTTCGATACGGCGTGTTCAACTACCAATACTGGCATGGGAATTGCTTGGCAGATGGTAAATTCTGGAAAATATAAAAATGTTCTAGTAGTTGCGGGTGAAATTTTATCCTCTGTTCCTAAAGGGAATTTTCCTTTAGAAAGAGAACCTTTAGATGCGGCTACTTTATGGGAGTGGACTGATTTTGGGGTTGATCATGTTTATGCCTATCATCATTTTTATGATATTGCTTCTGCTTACGGTGCTTTTCCAACAATTGGTTACATGAAGAAAAATGGATTAAGTTTTGAGGAAATGGATAGAGTAATGATGGCTATTAATCAAACAGTAAGAAAACACTCTGCTTTAAATCCTAAAGCTATTTTATATGAAAAAGGAACTTTAGAAGAAGAGGCTAAAAGAGAAGGTTTTAGTTCTGTAGAAGAGTATTGGCGATCTAATAAAAATCCCTTTTTTGCTTGGCCAACTCGACTTTTCAGCGCTTTAAATGTCGCTGATGGAGCAACTGCTTATATTGTTTCTTCAGAACCAGAGAGATTTTCCAAGAAAATGCCAGTTGATATTATTGGTTTTCATTGGTGTGTAAGTAATTATCCTTGGTATGAAGATGATCCAACTTATTGGGAAGCTGATTATCGAGCCTTCAAAGAGGCTTATAAGATGGCTAATATTAAACCAGAAGATTTGGATTATTTATATATTCATGATTGTATGCAGATTTATCAGTTAATACTTCCTGAGGTGGCTGGTTATGTTCCTTTTGGCCAAGCCTGGAAATATGCTTTAAATGGTGATTTTGCTTTTGATGGCAAGAAACCTTTAAATGTTTCTGGTGGGCGTCATGGCGGTGGTCACGCCTTTGAAGCCTCACCCGGCTTTGAGGTTTATGAGATTGTTAAGCAAATGAGAGGAGAAGCAGGAGCTCGCCAAATTAAACCTTTTCCCAAAATTGCTGCCCAGCATAATCACGGTTATGGAATGCATTCAGCGGTTACTATTTTAAAAGCCGGCGAATAAAATAAATTAAAATTTAAAACCATGGAGTTAATTGCTAAAAAATGGTATGACAATTTAGCCCAAGGAAAAATAATGGGGGCTCGTTGTTTAGATTGTGGGGCTTTTACTTTTCCTCCTTTAAGTGTTTGTCGTCAATGCAATAGTCGAAACATTGAATGGCAAGAAATAAGTGGTAATGGTCAAGTGATAATGTTTTCTTCTTCTATTTTACCGGCTAAAAAATTTGCTAAATACGCTCCAATTCCTTATGGAATTGTTAAATTAGAAGAAGGCCCTTGTTTTTTTACGAAAGTAGAGGGTTTTGATTGCTCTACTGTCGAGAGTATTGCTAGAGAAAACGAAAAATTACCCCAAAAGGTTAAAGCGGAGGTTCAAAAAATTGAAGGAGTAAATATTGTTGTTTTTAGAAAAGCTTAAAAATAAAAAGCTATGGCAGATCATTTAAATTCTTTGGAAGAAAAAGTAAAAAAATTAGTCGCGGAGCTTTTTAAAAAAAATATTTCTGAAATTACAGAAAAAACCAGTTTTGTCCAAGATTTAAACGCTACTTCAATTGATAGTATTGCTCTATTGGCTGGTTTGGAGGGAGAATTTAAATTAAAAGTTCCCCCAGAGGAGATTTTGCAGGGTAAAACAGTAGGAACATTAATTGAATATTTAAAGAAACAATTAAAAGAGAGTTAAATCTCCGCGACAGCTAAGGCGATGACAAGATTTTTAGAATAAGTTAACGAAAGGAAAAATTTTATTCTTTTTCTAGAGAAGAATTTTTTCCGGTATTTTGGGAGGAAAAAATCGGATTTTAAAGAGACTTCTATTTTCCCTGAATTTTTAGTGATTTTGATTTGATTTAACAATATCTCCCTTTTTAAAAAGGGAGATATTGTTTTATAAACAGCTTCTTTTAAAGTCCAGATGCCCGCTAATTTTTTAATTTCTTTTTGAAATTTTAATTCTTCTTCAAAGAAAACCAAAGAAAGAACCTTTCTTTTTTTTAAAAAATTATAAACTCTTAAAAAACTATCTATTTCAATAATATCGATTCCTACTCCAAGAATCATTTTTGTCTTAACCTTTGGGCCCAAAAACTTAAAAGGGCGCAAATATTTATTATTTCTTCTATTTTTACTCCTCGGGAAAGATCGCTGACTGGTTTTTTAAATCCCTGAAGAACAGGCCCGAGAGCTTGATATTCAGCTAAAATATTTACTAATTTATAACTAATGTTAGCTGCATTTAGATCTGGAAAAATTAAAATATTAGCTTTTCCGGCAACTTCTGATGGTTCTTTTATTTTTCTTTGCGCCACTTCTTCTCTTAAAGCAGCATCTGCTTGTAATTCACCGTCAATTTTAAGAGAGGGATCTAATTTTTTTGCTAGTTCTGTTGCTTTTTTGATTTTATCGACCAAAAGATGATTGGCGCTTCCTTTGGTTGAAAAAGAAAGAAGGGCAATTCTTGGTTCCCAGCCTAAAAGATTTTTGGCTGTTTGGCCTGTCAAAACAGCTATTTCTGCTAGTTCTTCTTCTGTTGGATTAATATTAACTGAGGCATCAGCAAAAATTAAAGCTCCATTTTCGCCATAAGGAGAGTTTTCCTTAATCATTAAGAAAAAAGAGGAAGGAATTTTAAATCCTTCTTGAAGCCCAATAATTTTTTTACTGACAGCAATTACGTCACCCGAAGTATAAACTGCCCCCGCTATCATTCCATCAACATCATTATTTTTTAAGGCAAGAGCAGAAAAAAATAGGGGATTAATTATAATTTTTTTAGCTATTTCAATTGAGATATTTTCTGATTGAGAATAAACTTGAGCGTAAATATCTAATTTTTCTGATTTTTCGGGCTCAATTATTTCTACTTTAGAAATTAATTGAGAATTTAAAATTTTTGATAAAGCATCTAATATTTTTTCTTTTGATCCAACAAGAACTGGTTGGCAAATATTATTTTCTAAAATCCCAACCATAGCTTTTTGAATTCTTTCCTCTTCGCCTTCGGGAAAAATAATTTTTGAAGGCGTCATTGATTGAGATAGCTCTTTAATAATGTTTTTTATAAGATTCATAAATTTAATATTTAATTTTTAAAATTTTAAGAATTTTTTGACAAATCATTAAAGCTTCATTAGTATGAAAAACTAAAACTTTAACTTTTGATTCTTTTTCAGAGATAATATTTTGATTTTCATAATTTCTTTTTTTATTAATTTTAATTCCGAGATATCGAAAATGATTTAAAACGTCTTCTCTGAATTTTGCTGAACCTTCACCAATCCCAGCGGTAAAAACAATAGCTTCAACACCATTTAATAAAGCAATATAAGAACCGATATATTTGACAACACTTCTTAGATACATTTGATAAGCTAATTTTGCTTTTTCCTCTTTACTTTTAAGTATTTCTCTAAAATCCCTTAAACCACAAATGCCTAAAAAGCCAGATTTTTTATTTAAAATTTCATCTAATTGATCAGCATTATAGATATTATTTTTAATAAGAAATAATGGAATATATGGATCAACATTTCCCGAGCGTGTTTCCATGATTAAACCTTCAAGAGGGGTAAAACCCATTGAGGTGTCAATAGGCTGGCCATTTAAAATAGCGGTAACAGAAGAGCCTGCTCCTAAATGGCAGGTAATTAGTTTTTTAATTTTCTTTTTTAAAGTTTTTTCTGCTAATTGAGCGACATATTGATGAGATATTCCATGAAATCCATATCTTCTGATTTTATATTTTTCATAAAGATCATAAGGAAGAGCGTATAAAAAGGCCTCTTCCTTTAAAGAAGAATAAAATTCAGTATCAAAAACAGCGTAGTTTTTTGCCCATGGTAAGAGCTTTAGACAAAGTTCAATCCCCAAAACATTATAAGGATTATGAAGCGGTGCTAAATAAGAAATATTTTTTAAATCATTTAAATTATTTTTATTAATAAGAGTTGTTTTTTTAAATATTTCTCCTCCGTGAACTACCCGATGGCCAATAAATTTTATTTCTTTTAAATCTTTAATAATTTTAGATTCTTCAATTTCTTGAAAAATTTTTTCAAGAGCAGATAAATGATTTTTTTCTCCAGTTGGAAGTCCAATATTTTCTTTAACACCAGAAAGGATTTCCCGATTATTTCTAAAAAGGGAATATTTTACTGAAGAAGACCCTGAATTTAAAACTAAAATAAATGGTGATTCCTTTTTCATATTTTTGTTTCTTAATTTTTAATATTATAGATTAATTTCTATCGACTTCGCAAGTCGATAGACAAAGTCGATAGATTGCGATTTCCAGGAAAAATTGATAAGATAAGGGGCAAGATTTATATAAAAATGGAAGAATTATTAGATAAAAAATTAATTATTCTTTATTTAAAAAAACGCGAAGGAAAAGCTTTAGAGATTTTAATTAATCGCTATCTAAAACCAATTTATAATTTTATTTTCCGTTTAACTAATGACCAAGAGGAGGCTGAAGATTTAACTATTGAGACATTTTTAAAAATGTGGAAAAACCTAAGAAGATTTAATCTGAAAAAGAATTTTCGAGGTTGGCTTTTTACAGTAGCCAAAAATACTACTTTTGATTTTTTTAGGAAAAAGAAAGAATATTCTTTTAAAGATTTATCTTTTTTTGATGAGAATTTTGAAGAAAAAATTCCCTCAGAGGTTTCTTTAGAAGAAGAGATTAATCAAAATTATAATCTTAAAATTTTGGAAGAAGAGATAAGAAAACTCCCTTTACACTATCGTGTAGTTCTTTTTTTGCGTTATAACGACCATTTGTCTTTGCCTGAAATCTCTGAGATTTTAGAGAAACCGTTAAATACTATTAAATCTTGGCATTTTCGGGCTTTAAAAATATTAAAAACGAATATTAGCCAAAAATTTGATAATTAAAGCAACCAAAAGACTTTGTTTTTCGTATTATTATATAGAAGGTAATATGAATCTTAATGATTTTTTCCCTTCCTCTCTTCAGAAGCCTCAGGAGCCACCTTCCGATTTAAAAGAAAAGATTCTTCTCGCTATTCATCAAGAAGAAATTAAAAGGCTAAGAAAAAAATTTTTTCAAAGGGCTTTAGGTTTTAGCTTTTTATCAATAATTAGTTTTCCTTATTCGTGGCCAGTTTTTTTAGAAGATTCTAAGATTAAAGGTTTTTGGTTTTTCTTGATTGCAATTAAGGATTTAATTGCTCACTCCTCATTATCCTTTCTGGGAATTTTTAAAGAAGTTTTATTAGCTTTTATTGATTTCTTACCCCTTTCAAGCTTATTAATGGTTTCTTTGAATATATTTTTCTTTTTTGGTTTCTTTTATTTTCTATTTTTAATGAAAAATTCTCATTTTTTAAGGTTTGAGAAAAAATAAAGAAAAAACTTAAAATTATAAAAATATGACTGATAACAAAGAATTAAATCAAGAAAAAGAAATAGAAAAAAATAGTAAAAATTCTTTTTTGAAAGAATTAAAAAATTTAAAATTAATTATCCTTTTTTTAATTTGGTTTATTTCTCTTCTTCTTTGTTTTGGTTTTGGTTTTAAGTTAGGGTCAAAAAAAGCTACCCTTTCTTCTTCTTGGTTTAAAGATTATCAAAGAATGTTTTTAGGCCCGGCAAAAAAACCTCCTTTTAAACCTTTTCATTTTTTTGAAGATGAATTAATTAATCACTTTGGTCTTTTTGGGGAAGTGATAAAAAATGATATTTTAAATTCTCAGATTATAATTAAAGATAATAATAACTTAGAAAAAGTAATAAAAATTACCCAAGAGACGATAATTTTAAAATTTAGAGAAAGAATAGATCAAGCTCAAATCAAAGAAGGGGAACAGATAATGGTTATTAGTTCTTCTGAGAATAATGAGATAAAAGCTAAATTTATTCGAGTTTTTCCTAAAATAAAATTATGAAGACAATTTTTAAAAATAAAAAATTTCTAATAACCTTTATTGTATTAATCGGCATTTTCCTTTATTTTTTTATTTTTTTAAAAAATAAAAACCTCTCTTCAGAGACAAAATATGTTCTTTCTCAAATAAAAAGAGATAATATTTCTGTAAGTGTTAGTTCTACTGGGACAGTCATTCCTGAAGAAGAGATGAATTTAAAAGCAAAAGCTTCTGGGGAAATTGTTTATTTAAATATGAAAAATGGGCAATTTGTTAAAAAAGGAGAACTTCTATTAAAAATTGATAGCAAAGACCAAGAAAAAAATATAAAAGATTTAGAAAATTCTTTAGAAACTATTCGACTTAATTTAAATAAAGCAAAACAAACAACAATAGTGGATGAAAAAAATTTAAAAAATCAAGCCATTAATATTTTAAATCAAATCTTAAGTGACTGGAAAAACTACCTTGATAATTTTGAGAATTTATTAAAAATAGATATTTCTGGTTATAATTTAAATTTAAGTTATCTCTTTGATTATTATGCCCAGATAGTTAAATTTTATTTTTTAAATGACATTGATTATCAAAAAGTTCTTTGGGAGAATTATAATTTTTTAAAATCAGAATATGAGATAAATAATAATTTAGTCCTTCATCTTAATTCCGATTCACCTTTAAAAGAGATAGAAAAAGTATTTAACGATGTTGTTGAAGACGCTAAAATTTTAAATGACACTTCTAGATATAGTTATCAATTATTAAATCGATATTATTCAATCCTTAATGATTATAATTTAACACCTTTAATCCAGATAAGAAATATCAGTAATGACAGAAATACTTTTTTTAACTTATTTTCCACTATTAATTCTGATTTAACCAATCTTTTAACAGTTCAAAAAAATATAAAATCTTATAAAGAGAGTTTAACTAATGATATCCCTTATGAGATAAAAGAATTAGAACTTACTTTAAGCCAAAAAGAAGAAGATTTAAAGAGAGCTAAAGAAAAAATTAATGATTATTATCTTTATGCTCCTTTTAATGGAATTATTACCAATTTAAATGTTAAAAAAGGAGATTCCATTTCTTCTCAGGCCGTAGTAGCGAATCTGATAACTAAAGAAAAAA